>JADMIO011260205.1_pt1 | contig 106867 bp, 100 predicted proteins | sample 8958161 | NCBI WGS metagenome assembly JADMIO01 (sample SAMN16585339, study PRJNA669376) | soil metagenome | isolation source: Crop rotation soil | place: USA: Cullars Rotation, Alabama | collected 2011
CCGCGACTTCAAGTCACGTGAATTCCAAGCTTCGGATCCCACTGTGCTGGAAAGATCTGCCGATCTGCCGAATCGTACTGTCACAACCGGCCCAAACGACGCCAGCGGCAATCATCATTGAAAACCAACCGACTCGAAATAGGATCGGTGTATCGTTCGCCATGTGATGCACCCCTCGTGCTTCCGGCCTTCGTGTGTCAAACCGACGAATCATCACGGGGACCCACCAATCGGCTGACAGAGGGGGTGCACGGCTGATTCGGCGCATTCTCGCGCGGCATCTTGCACGGACGTAGCCGAGGTTGTCAATGCATCGGGTGTGCAAACGGGAGAATCGGACCAGACCGTTGCGACGCCACACAAACCACGCGGTACTGACTTTCTCAGTCCGCGGTTACTTCGAGAAGCCCCTGGCTTTCGCATCCCCACCTGTCGCGGAACCAGACCGGCCCACCTGTGCGAGGTCCACACCATTCACTATAGTGCGTCCCCACTTCGGCACAGAAGCGCCTGTCGCACAAACTCCTTGACTACTAGATAATTCACATGTTAAATGGCCTCCCACCGGTCGAGAGAAGGGTGTCGTCGGAGACAGCTTTCTCGGGGTGTGGGTGTGCCTATACGGTCCCTGCTGCCGGCTACCGACACACATGGACCGCCGCCCAGGCAATGCGGGAATCATCGGCTACTGAAGGGCGTGAAGTGTCTTGGGCACCCTCTTTACTCGCCACCCATGTTTGGTATGATGATCGTCGATGGTCGCGTTACTTGAATCACACACAACATTCACAAACAATCGGCCTCACCTTAATCAACGAGGTCAAGGCCGGTAAGCATGTGTCACTCTAATTCTTTACTGTCATCTGCAATGTGCCCCATGAGGTAGAACCTCGTTGTATAGAACGAACTCACCATTTAGAATAACAAGGAGGCGTGAATGAGGAGAAGAGATTTCGGGATGTCGGTCATGATGATGGGGAGCGCACTGATTCTGTCAGCAGGTATGGCTTTCGCTGACGATGAGCCCCCCTTGCCCCCGGTTCCACCGGATTATGCAGACAAACATATGCCGGCTGGAGGGTGGACGGATCCTAAGGCTATCGAAGAGGGAGAGCAGATTTACAAGGGCGACATTAATCCGAACGTCAACTGTGCCAGCTGCCATGGCAAGGACGGTACACCGGTCAAGAAGGGTGCGCGGGATATGCGCGATCCCAAAAATATCTGCCGGTGGTCCGATAGTTTCTGGTTCTGGCGGATATCGGAAGGTATCGCGAAGACCAAAATGAAAGGCTTTAAGAACAGCCTGACAGAAGAGCAGATCTGGCATGTCATGGCGTTTGAGAACATGTTCTCGAACGGGGGCAAGCCGCACGACCACTCATGTTACAAACCGTAAGCAGCTTGGTAACGACAATGCCCTGGACCGGGGCTGCAACCATTCGGTTCATCCCGCGTCGTATGAGAGAAGACACTATCGGGGCAGTCCAAAATCAAAGGAGGCACCATGTCTATTAGTTTTTCTCGTTGTGTGCGCACGGCCGGATTGGTCGGCGCATTTATCATGACTCCATATCTCGGAATCCATGCAGGCGTGGTGTCGGCTGAGACCATCAAGGCCCAACTGGCGTTTGCACCCAATGTTCCCCCTCCGATCAAACGAACCGAGCCCGCCACGGTCCTCGTCAACCTGACATCGGACGAGTGGACGGGTCCGCTGAGCGACGATAACAACTATGAGTTCTGGGGTTTTAATAAGCACGTCCCAGGGCCCATGATCCGTGTCATGGTGGGCGATACGGTTGAAATCCGCATGAAGAACGATAAGAACAGCAAGGAATCCCACAATATCGACTTCCATGCGATCACGGGGCCAGGCGGCGGGGCGAGCCTGCTCAATAGCGAGCCAGGGCAGGAGAGCGGTGGAAGGTTTAAGATGATCATTCCCGGCATCTTTATGTATCACTGCGCCACCGCATCGCCGTCCATTCCCGAGCACGTTGGGAATGGCATGTATGGCACGATCGTCGTGGAGCCGGCTGGTGGGTTGAAGCCTGTCGACAAGGAGTATCAGATCACGCAAAGCGAGTTTTACACGAAAGAGGGTGCTGAGAAGGGCGAGACGATGGAATTTTCGTACGAAGCTGGGTTAGATGAGCGTCCTTCCCATGTGGTCTATAACGGCCATAAGACTTCGCTGGTCAAGAACCCCCTCAAAGCCAAGGCGGGGGAAACCGTTCGGATTTTCTTCACCAACGTAGGCCCCAACTTTGTCGACTCTTTTCAGCTCCTCGAGCAGCCGTTCGACAGGGTGTACACCGAAGGTTCGTTGGCCGCACCACCGGCGGAAAATGTCAAAGTGACCAAGGTTCCTACTGGTGGCGCGGTGATGGTCGAGTTTAAAGTCAAGACGGCTGGCACCTATACCCTAGTTGATCCAGTGGGCAATCGGAAGGACCTCGGCGCCATGGGTCTGCTGAAGGTAGATTAAAGGATCCAGCCAACGAGGCCATCTACGAGCGTCATCAAAAATTAAAGGAGGCGTCATGCCTAAGAGTTTCTTACATAACATGCGTCATGCCGGATTCATCAGCGCATTGGTCATGGCTCCGTGTTTTGCCATCAATGCAGGCATGGTGTCGGCGGAGACCATCCAGGCTCAACTCCTGAAGGCTCCCAAGGTTCCCGCTCCCATCACGCGAACCCAGCCCGCCACCGTCGTGGTTAACCTGGAAGCGTCCGAATGGGTCGGTCAGATCAGCGATGATAATAGGTATGAGTTCTGGGGGATCAATGGCATGGTGCCAGCGCCCATGATCCGCGTCATGGTGGGCGATACGGTTGAAGTCAATTTTAAGAACAAGCAGGACAGTAAGCAGAGTCACAATCTTGACTTCGGTAAAGCCACCGACGGAGCCGCTTTGGTCAGTGCGGAGCCCGGGAAAGAAGCGAAGCTCACATTTAAGGCCACCAAACAAGGCCTCTTTGTCTATCAGTCCTCCACCGCGGCCCCATACAATATCCAACACCTGTTGAGTGGGATGTACGGCTTGATCCTCGTTGAGCCGGTCGGTGGGCTGAAGCCTGTCCAAGTAGAATACTATGTCATGCAGAGCGAATTTTACATGAAGGACGGCAAGAAGAACGACACCCTGCCTTTCTCGATCGATAGGGTCAAGGCGACGGATGCGTCATATATCGTGCATAACGGCCACATGACCGCGCTGGTCAAAGTTCCGCTCCGATCGAAAGTGGGAGAGACCACTCGTTGGTTCTACGGCAATGCCGGAGTCAACTTTGAATCTTCGTGGCACGTCATCGGCGAAATGTTAGACCGGGTATGGCCCGGAGGAGATGTGTCAAAACCGCCGCTTGAATCTATCCAAAGCACCCTGGTGGGGACGGGTGAAGCGACCATCGGAGAATTTAAGGGCGAAATGCCCGGCACGTTTGTGTCGGTTGACCACTCACTCTTCCGCACCGAAAAAGGCGCCCTTGGCCTGCTCAAGATCGATGGTCCAACCAATGCTGAACTCTTCAAGGGTCTGTAGTCACTTGAGGGGAGAGATCAGGTAACGTATACAGAGTGACCTAACACGGGGAGGGAGAGGGGACACCTCTTCCTCCCCATTTTTTATGATTGGGAAAGAGCTGATCGCACCTCGTGCATACGTTGTCCTACATTGGCAGGCGATCATCTACACTTCGACAGGTACCTCTATAGCTGGCAGAACAGATTGGTTTTGCAGAAGGTATTGACAAAGCAAAGACTCTCCTGATATTAAGCATGCGCTTATCTCGTTTTGAATCTGAGAAGATACCCTATGCGGATTCTAGGATTTTATTCGTAGGCAATTAGGTAGAGGGACAGCCATTTCTATCTCAGCGGCTCCCGACTTGCGATTACACATTTCTCCGAACTTAAACCGCATCCCTCGCTGTGTGATTGTATCTCACGGGTCACGCAGCAGTCTGGCGGTGCAACAACATCACTTACAGGAGGGTCAACATGAAAAGCAGAAGAAGTAAATGGGTGGGCGGCATCGGCACTATGGGGCTGGCTGTCGGCTTCCTGGCGCTGGCGGGTTTTGCTGTAGGAACCGCACCTTCTGACGCCCAAGCCGGTCCTATCGATGAGTTCAAAGGCGGCAAGGCGGTGGAGTTGTCGAAGAGGTTTACCATTTTGGATTCATTTAATAAAGAGGCGGCGCTGGACAATGAGACCGGATTGGTGTGGGAAATGATACCGGCGCGAGTGATGACGGTGTGGAAAAATGCCGCCGGTATCTGTGCAAAAAAGACCGTCGGTGGAAAAGGTGGCTGGCGTTTGCCCACACTCAAAGAGTTGGAGACATTGGCGGATCATACGATCTATCTCCCCCGGCCCTCCCAACCGGCCATCCCTTTTCCAACATCGAGTTTCATGGCTATTGGACGGCGTCGGAGCATGAAGAGTATCCGTTCAGCGCGTGGGACGTAAATTTCGACTATGGTATCATCGGTAACGATTTTAAGATCAACAGGAACTTTGTCTGGTGTGTGCACGATAAAGAATAGTCGTATCAGAATAGAGTTTTTGGTCATTGGGTAATTTGGGGGGGGCCTAAGCCCCCCCTTGCTTTTTCCAGCCCTCCCCGTCGAGTACTCACAATCAGGCCGGCAATTATTAGGATTCGACCGCTTGCCCCGAATGCCAGGATCTTCTTATTTTTGCTCCTGCAAAATGTTAGGGCCGTAGAGCCTGGCGGCGCTTGACCCTACCGTTTTCGTTTCAGCCCGCTTGTTCAATGTCTCCCGCCACCTGACCGCGAGAGCCTGACATCCGGCGAGATCGCGAGCAGCCTGGAGATCATCTGTGCTGTGATGCATGATGTTGTTTGCAGCGGCCACCGTCCATTCTGGGCAGGGCCGTTCCAGAAGGAACAGGCGAGTTCCAGCCTGAATCGTTCCTTCTCTCAAGACACGAAAATACCATCCCGTACGCCCGCTTTCTTGAACTCTTAGGGCAAGGTCTTTTTTGCGCCACCGCCGGGCCAATCTCCAACATGGTTGTCGTGGTTGCGAGATCTGTACGACTGCGGACCCGACCTCAAAAATGTCGCCAATGCAGACCTCAGTTTCAATAAGGCCTTCTGTCGTGAAATTTTCCCCAAAGGCTCCTGAGTCAAGATTGATGGCTCCAAGCTCCTGTTGCCAATAGGGGTAATGTTCGAAGGGATAGACGTTCACGGCCTTTTCAGGGCCACCGTGATTCTTTAAATCCGCCTGGCCATCACCCCTAAGATTTGTGACGCCGAGCCAGACTGCCTCCATGACAGGCAGTTTAAAGAACCCGGTGGTCCAAGGTTGGTCCATCGGATCGGAAGCATGTGCCTGCCCAAGGGACTGCGGCATTCCAATTTGTACGGAAATCAGTCGTCCTTCCCCGCCCGATGTCTTCATCGAGGGCCCTCTATCTAAACGAAATGATAAGGCAAACCTTGCCGGGTCATATTCTGTACGCTATGATGTGCGCCGTACGTCTGTGATATATCACCGATTCGGCGACATGGAAGACATGGATATTCCCCGCACAGCCCAGCCCGAGCAACTCAGCATACAGGTGATGTGGGGAAGGATGCTACGGCATTTCCCACATGTCAATGAGGACTCTGCCCACCGGACTCGCGATTACTTTATTGCGGCATTCACCTTTTTGTGCGTCAGCGTCAGCGCTATCTTTGAAATTGGAGGAAGCGTTCGGGTACAGCAGGCTTTAGGCGCGGTGGCGTGGTTATTTTTAATCGGGCTTTTGTTGGGGGAGAGTCGGGAAACGAAAGCGCAGGTCGCCATCGCGGTTCTCTTCGCCACACTCGGAGAGCACTTCGCCTCGCTCTATATGGGAGGCTATACCTATCGATTCGAAAATGTGCCAGCCTATGTGCCGCCCGGACATGGAATGGTCTATCTCACGGCTGTAGCCTTGGCCAGGTCTGGACTCTTCGTGCGGTATGCCAGAGGCATCACGGCGCTTGTCATAGGCGTTTGGGGAGGGTGGTCGCTGTGGGGAATCAGCGGGTTTCCTCAACAAGGAGATTGGGTTGGCGCGTTGCTGTTCTGCATTTTCCTGGGATGGCTGATTACCGGTCGTTCTCCAATGGTATACGTTGCGGCTTTCTTCATTACCACCTGGCTTGAGCTTCTCGGAACAGCGGTTGGTGCGTGGAAATGGGCCTCCATTGATCCTCTACTCGGGTGGCCCCAAGGCAATCCCCCCAGCGGTGTCGGCGCTTGGTACTGTCTGGTCGATGCTGTTGCGATTGGCGGTGCAGCGCCCATGCTGCGTGGAATAAGACATATTATGCACCGGTGGAGATTGTAAGATCTTTCAATGAAGCCATCCTGAAATATTCAAAGTAAACAGTTCCTCCTGCTTGATAAATCCCAAGCGCCCCTGAACCACTCTCACTAGCCTCCCGTCCCTGACAAGACCTGCGCCCCTGAATGTACTCGATCCTCAGAGGCCAGTCACGACCATTTCAGGACAAGGCATCCTGCCGGCGGGTTCTGAACGGAAACAGTGTAATCGTTGCCCGGGTCGCAGACCGGTATCAACAAAGGAGGTATGTCCGGATGCCGTATGCTGGCAAAAAAACACCGGCCCGTCTTCCGTCTTTCGACGGGGACGGGCCGGTATCGACTGACCTATTTGTGCTCGGTTATGCGCCCAGTCGTGTAAAGACCGGAAGCACTGGAGCCCAAACCGGGTTAATGAGGCGCTCGCCAGAATCGGTCCAGGACATCACAAGTCCGGCGAAGCGCTGATCCGGATCGTGGAGAATGTCCACTAACCGTTGCACCTCCCAGAGGACGTCCTTTGACTCGACGTGGATGTCCACCGTCTGACCTGGCTGAATCGGCGCCTCGTTATCCATCGTCAACCCATCCGCTGCGACGAGTTCCGCGGGATAGTTCGGATCGAGTCTCGTCTTGCCGGTCTTGTTGGTGAATCGGATACCGGCAGTCGTGAACTCGCCGATGGTCACCGGCTGGGTGCCGTTGTTCGTCGCATGGAGTGTCATGCGCAACGCACGGCCGGGAACATCGTACTCCGCATGGGTGACCTCAATCGTCAACGGATTCGGTTTCACCGGCAGCGGCTTGATCTTGGCCTCACCGGCCTGGAGCGGAACGGTGACAGGATACTGGGCATCGGCCGAGAGATAGCCGACCGTCACCACCGTCACGACGAAGACGAGAACGGCGACGCCCACTTTCCGATCGATCGGATCAAGCAGGATCTCATCGCCATAGGCCGCCAGGACACGGGCCCGGATGAGGTACATCGGCCGGATCATGAAGAAACCGACCCAGAAGAGGGCCACTGCCGCCCAAAACAGGTGCCACATGACGCCCGTGGCAGTCCCCTTGGTTTCTGAATCGAAGGTTTCACCGGTCAGCGTCTTGATGGGATTGGTGAAATCTTCGTATCGGCCTGTGATGTCCATCCAGCCACCAGGACCGGCGATTGGGCCTGCGTCCTTGACGGCGAACATCGGATGGATGTGATGGTGGCCAGGAAGGCGGGCCTTCAAGGTCACCACGTATTCGTAGTCACGCCCAATTTCCATCGGACCCGACACGAACATTGGGGTACCGTTGATCTTTGAGCTCAGACGTACGAAGACGGAGCTTGGAGAACCAATGTTGAGGAAGGTGCGGTTCGGTTTCACCACCGCACGAGGCCAATCCTCGGACAGGTGGAACCTACCCCGCAACTCCGTTACGTCATTGACTTTCGTCGACTTCCCAACCCATTCTGTGTCATACCAATTGACAGTGCGCATACGCAGGAACGGTTCCTGCGAACGTTCACCGTGGGCGAAAGCTGGAGTAACATCCAGTACAGGCGTGACCGCCAGCGTCGCCATCCCGCAGAATCCTAACATCCACAGTTTGAAGGCGTGTTTGGCGTTCATGCTCTCCCCCCAGTCGCTTTGTTGCTGTGAGCCAAGGTCGCATAGGCAAACACGTCATGGACCTTGGTAGTCCGCTGTCTGTCATCCGTCAGGTAGAAGTAGGCGGTGCAGAAGAACTTCCCGAACTGCCACCACAGGACGTACATCAGGGACGACGCGAAGGCGGCAAAGAACGAGGAGATCATGGTGCTGTGTCCGCCGAAGGTGCGGAGCGATCCGACCTCGATCATGCGAATGTACTCCGGCGTCCCGGTGCGGACATAGGCAAAACCCATGTAGTCCGCCCATGACAGCAGCGTGCCGTCAATGACCACCGGCGTATGGCTGTAGGCGAAGATGGCCCAATTGGTCGGGTAGAACAGGATGGCGAAGAGCCATGCCCCGATCACCGCGGTCAAGGTCCAGTTCCTCGTCAACAACAGGATGATGTCCAACACGATCGCGCTGGGCAGCAGCGTGGAGGGCATCACGAAGTTATACGGATAATTGGACCACCACCACCAGGCGGCCCAGATCGTCACCCATTTCCCCGCGAGCAGGGCCAGGATCGTAATCGTGGCTCCGAAGGGTTGCCGATAGTTCACCCAATTGTAGTACTGGAGCGCGGCACAGAAGGTAATGGCGGTGATCGGCGTCACGATCGGCCACCACTGCCGGTCTTTCCAGTCAATCCAGAAGTCCCAGTCACCCGCCAGCAGGTCAAAGTGCATATGGAATGTGCCGACGATGGTGACGAACAAGATAGGAATGAAATAGATGTAGTCGATGTGCCTCGACATTGCGACGCCTTCCGGCGGCAATTTCGCGGCCTTAATAATCTCATCGGTCCTAAACATATCTGGCATCCTCCGTCATTCAGCCGACCGGAAGATTGATTCGAAACTGCCGAACCAACCTTCCGACATCGACCTACGGTTCATGTGATTTGCGGTCCGTTCCATTTCTCTAAAATTAGTATCCGGACTTGGCGTTCGGATTCACCTGGCTGGGGAACGGATCCAAGATGCTCTTGGGCGCATTGTTCCAGATCACATCGGCCAGGTTCGACATCCGGCTGACGATCTGTGCGGCCACGCCGCCCGCCGCCCCGAACAACCCGCACCAGCCCAACGTCACAAAGCCCCAATGCAACGGCGCCGAGAACAGTTCATCCACAAACCAGAACGCATGGCCCCACTCGTTCAAGCCCACGTTCGGCAGAATCATCATCGGCCCCACCACCGCTGCCACCAACGGGAACGACGTCGCCTGCGCGTACAGCGGCAACCGCGTCTGCGCATACAGGTAGCTCGCCACGCCGCACGTGATGTACAGCGGGAACGTCCCGTAGAACGCCACAATGTGGCTCGCCGTGAAGCTCGTGTCCCGGATGATCACCTGGTGCCACGCGGCATCCTGCTCCAGTGTGTAGCTGCCCGCGTAGTACACGCCCCAGATGTAGCACACCAGCCAGCCCATCCAGTAAAAGTACCGCTTCAGCTCGGTCTTTTGATCCAGGTTCGCCAGGTTCCGGTCCCGCGTCGCCCACAGCCACCCGATGGTGATGGCGAAGAAGGCGGCATTGGCCAAAATGTTAAACCGCCACAGCCCCATCCACACGGATTCGAATTCCGGGGTCATCGAATCCAGCCCGTGTGAATAGCCGAACGCCCGCTGGTACAGCACCCAAAACACCCCGATCCCCAGCATCGCCAACCACCCGATCTTGACCGGCTTCGAGTCGTACCACTGCGAGATATCGTATCCCCGCCCCGAACTGTCTGCAGCCATGTTACCTACCTCCTTCGGTTAGTTATGGATTATGACTACGACGACTACTCTCTACTTGTATTAGGAAAGATGTATGCCGTGAAGAGCCCAGCCCAATCCTGAAAAACATGTGAAGATTCCCCCTCTTCACCGGTCAGAAGTATCCGACAAAGCTCCGCCTTGAGTCAAGAAAAATATCCGGCTATCCGGCATGGAAACATCATCAGGAGAGCCACGTAAGAGGAGGATCAAGACCGGCGCTTCTATACGCCTGCACCTTTAGGATGTCAAGTGCTATGGAGGGTGGGATGAACACTCTAAGCCGCAGAATTTGCTTATTTTTAATCGGCAAAATCCATTCCAGATTCATAGACAGGGGAGGGTTAATGAACGTGGTCGTCCGGAGGAGGCAAAAGCTCTCCTTCCTGGGTGACCTGATGAATCTGTTGTAGTAAGAAATCGAGGTCGGCCCACCCGGGACTCTCCGCTTCGGGAATCCAGCGAGCCCGCAAAAACCCGTATTTGTCAAACAGAAACTCCATATGCTTCGGTAAGACCCCTTCACCGAACAAGTCGGGCTTAGCGATAGTCCGTCTGAATAAGGCATAGCTGCGGGTGATTTCAGCCGCGCCTTGGGTGACGATCGGGAGAGGGAGATAGGCCGAAAGGGCCTCTGAGTCATCGGGATTGAGCTCATGGATCGGCACGGCCAAAATCGCGGTCTGGGTGTCTCTGATCGTCGAATAGGCCGTCCGCAGTTGTATGAGCCGCTCTTTCGACTCCGGCCACGAAAAAAGGACCAGGAGCACCGATTGCTTTCGGCGAAAATCTTTTAGGGTTCCGCTGGATCCGTCTTGAGTCACATAGGAGAAGTTGGGAGAGACCATGAACGGCAGTTTGGGGAGAATCCGGGAGTTGATAATGCGAGCCTGGTAGCCACGGGCGTTGGCATGGATGAAGTTCAGCAGATCCCATCGCTCTTCTTCGGAGAATTTCTCGCCGAAGGCGGGCATCACCCCGTTGAATCGGCCGTAGGTCAACCAATGGAAAAAATCTCCCGCTGTATGCATGGCGGTATGAGGCTCCGTGAGGAGATCGACCGGCTGCTTGGGTAATGTTTTGGCGAGTATCCCATTGCCCTTGGCTTGAGGGCCGTGGCAGGGGATGCAATTCGCGGCAAAGAGGCCGGCTCCGTTGGCGATGGAAATGGCATCGAACGGAACGGGAGTTTTTCGATATGTCTCAGGGTATGACTGCACGGCGATGGGATAAAATGTCGAAGCGATTCCCAGTAGGCCCAACAGAGTCGGGATTATGATGCGGCGCAACACTCCCCACTGCCGTGTGCGACCAAGAACGATCATTGTTCCGGTGACTATCAGCAGGCTTACACCGATACAGACGAGCAGTTGCACCAGCCAGTCGCCCCAGGTTGCATCGATAGAAAATCGGAACGGGTATGGCCAGTAATCGATGGTCTCGTGCTTGGCGGGCACGGCATTCGCCAACAGGGTGGCAACGAGAACGAGCAGCACGGCCAGCGAGAATTCGGTGGTCAATCGTTTCCGTAGATGACGCGCCGCCGGGGGAGTCAGGCTCCCGGCGCGCTGGAGCGACGGGAGCCACACGAAGTGCGCGCGTCCCGCGATCGACAGGATGACGGCCAATAGCGCTAGTTTTGTGCTCAGCAGCCACCCATACACCGTGGCGAACAACGCAGCGTAGTTCCCGCCGACCATCCGGTCGGCGACCACGAGGCCGGTGGCGACGATTCCGATCATGAGCGGGAGCGCCAGCGTGGAAAACTGCTTCAAGAGCGTCAGACCCGACCGCTCCGTGCTGTCTTGCGGATGCGTTTGGGCGGCGTGAATCAGGACGGCAAGAATCCCGGGCAATCCCCCGAACCACACGCTTGCTCCGATGAGATGCAGCGCATAGGGTAGGATCGCGATCATCGATTGTTCTTCGGCCGCAGGATGGCTGGCAAACGAGCCGAACGCAAGTGTCAGGGAAGCGGCCGCTGCGCATACCACGTAATGCCAGGGAGCGCCCGACGACGCCCGTACGAACCAAGCGATCCCAAGCACCGCGAGGGCGCCGGTTTCGCGCAGGGTCCAGATGAAGCCGATCCTGGTTTTTTGGACAAAATCCAGCCAGGCTCCGGGGTGCCAGAGATTTTCGGAGACTCCTGTCGCTTGAGCCGTCGTGGCAGCCAGTAATCCCAGCAGCCCTAAGACAAGCGTTGTGGCGAACCATGGGAGTGCCCGTTTGAGTCTGGTCAGATAGGGGTTATCGAAAGAGAGATTCTTCCCCTCGGCGATGGCCAGAAAGACGCATCCACCGATCACAATCATGTTGGAGGCGAGTTGTAGAAAACGGAACAGCGCCTCGGCGGCCTCGATCATTTCCCTTGCACTTTGCTCTTCACCGTAAAGTCGAAGGTGGAATCGACCACATGGCCGTCAACCGAGAGCACCCGAAACTTTACGGAATATTTGCCGGGCGCTAATTCGGGCAGGGGCAGGATAATGGATTTCGGGTCATCCGGGGCGAGTATCGGTTTGGCATCCGTAACGGAATGTTTGTCAGTGTCGAGCACTGTCAGCGAGGCATAGTCGCCCTCGATGTCTTCGTTAAACCACAGTCGCACCTGCCCCGGCGCTTTCACAAGTATGGCGCGCCGCGGAGGCTCCGCTTTCACCAACATTGAATGGGCCAGCGCCGGCGGAGCGGCAGAAGTTAACACGGTCGTCACTGCTGCTGCGGCCACTAAACCCAGCAGAAACGTACGAACTGTCGATGGCCTCATCCTCATTTCTCCTCATGCCGGGCCGTGCGCGGAAGTCCGTGCCCGGCCTTGTGGACGACGACTTTCCGGCACCGTAACTTGGTGCGCCGGCCGGCCATGCCTACGAAGAAACGGTTGCTGCGGAAGGTTTGCGCCGATCGCGAAGTCCATAAAACACCGCCACGGCGATGACCACGGCAAGCGGGACGATGATCATGAGGTAGTGTGTCAGGTGCGACACGGTTCCCGTCTCACCGATCGAGAACCGGAGTCGGGACAGGTGCTCGTGTTTGTCCCCGACCGACACCAAACCGATGAACTTGCCGGGCTTGTCGAAGTTGTATTTTACATCGATGGAACCGGTCGGATACACCTTTGCGGGAAGGTGCACGACGGTGATGGATTCGAGATTGTCTTCCGAACCGGTGTCCCGGATGATCCGGACTTCGACTGGTATGGAGCGGAGTTCCCGCTCGACATAGTCAAAAACCAACACCGTATTGCCGGTGCCGGGAATTTCCTGGCAAAACTGCTGGTCATAGTACGCATCGGGCTGGTAGCCATTGAAGTACATTTTATAGGGGCCCACATGGAGTACGCAGGTGTCCGTCGCCAGCTCATGCCCGTGCTGAGCCTGTGCCGTCAAGGGAACCCCGAGGGCGAATGGGACCAGGCAAATTGCGACACGAATCAGGGATTGAAAAGATATCATGAGTTCCTCACTTCTCCAGCACACGATCAGCCCGCAGTGCGGGGGCATGAGAATTATAAATGGCGCATGGCCTAGGATGCGACAGCTTCGGATGTTTTTCGGCGGTTGCGCGTCAACAGGTAAATCACGCCGACGACGGCGACTGCCGCGACCGGAACCATGTAAATGTTTAACACTTTGGAAAAGACCTTGGGATCACCGACGGAGAACGGAAAGCGGGAAACGTGTTCGCCTTTTTCTCCCACGATGACCATGCCGACGAATTTGCCCGGTTCCGGAAAGGTGTAAGTGAAATCGATTGAGCCGCTCGGATACACTTTGGCCGGCAGATGCAAGACCGTAATGGCGTCAAGATTTTGCTCAGCGCCGGTATCCTTGATGATTCGAACCTCGGCCGGAAGCGAGCGGAGTTCCTGCTCAATATAGTCAAGGACGACGATCGTCTGGCCCGTGCCCGGGATGTCCTCGCAGAATTGCTTCTGTTGCGAGTTGGCGGGCTGATAGCCCGTGAAGTGCATCATGTATGGCCCGACCGTAAGTTTGCACATATCTTCGGCCATCGAAAGACCGCCATGGGCGTGGGCTTGCGTGGCTCCGAGGGTTCCGCTGAGAATGATTGCGCATCCGACCTTGAGTGCACCGCGTAGGAAAGGCGTCATGACGATCCTCTTGTTATGAGTGACAGGATTGATGGTTGTGCATGTTCATGGCGAGATCCCGCCTTAACAGGCTGTTCGAATGACGACCGAACTCGGCTATGGCGCAGTGCGTCGGGAGGCCCTCCAACGGCGCAGTCGTCCACCTTTTGAGAATTCATATACAACCAAGGCCAATACCAGCAGGACCATGAGCGGCCCGACCGCCTTTCGACCGATCTTCGAATAGTCAACTTGTTGGACTCTCAACAGATAAAACGAAGGGCTTAAGCCGTCCGCTGTAATGATCAGTTTATAGAGTCCCTTTTCCAGATTGGCTTCGCCTCGTACCACTCCGTCCGGATGAGAAACAGGCTTCCAGTAGGCGACCGTTTGATCCTCATCCTCTTTCCCGCCCTCACTCTGTCCCTTGACGACGCGCATGCCCAGCGGCACATTGCGCAGGCTCTGATCGACGAGATCGACAACCAGAAAGGTGTCACCGCCTTCGGGAATTTCGGTGCAGTATTGCGCTTTGGGCTCATATTGCGGCTGGTACGCGCTGAAATGAATCATGTTGCCGCCGATGCGTCGCACACAGATGTCTTCGTCAAGCGTCACGTTGCCGTGAGCCATCGCCGACACCGGGAATAGACCACCGATCAGAAGGCAGAGGATAGCGGTCCCTTGAACGATGCGTTGAATCATAGCTTTACCCATTAGGAAAAGCCTCGTAGGTATTCCGATAAAACACACCCTTGTCGACGCAACCAGAAATCAGCCTCCTGCCGTATAACTACTTGGGGGCAAAATTAATGGCCACGCGGCGGAAAGAAATCTACCACTCCAGAACGGCACGTTGCAAGAGCGCTGGTCACCGTGTGGATTAGATTGAAAATCGTTCTCGGCGACACTGAGAAACAGGATCATCAACGTAAAATCAGACAGTTGACGGAAGGCGAAAGTGCGATAATAATGAGCTTGCAAAGACGCTCGAAGGTCATCCTACTCGCGGTAAGGAGGCGACGCATGAAAGCCAAAGAAGGTGTGGTCAATATTCTGAACAAAGTCCTCACGGCGGATCTAACCGCCATTAATCAATATTTCGTTCACGCGAAGATGTGTGAGAATTGGGGCTATGAGCGGCTGTACCACAAGGTCCGCGAGCGCAGCATAGACGAGATGAAAGACGCCGACGAAATCATCGGCCACATCCTCTATCTCGAAGGTGTGCCGAACGTGCAACGTATGAATTCGGTGCATGTCGGCGAGACGGTGCCGGAGCAATTCAAGTTGGACCTCAAGGCCGAGCAGGAAATGCTGGGGCTGCTCAGCGAAGGCGTCGCCCATTGCACGAAAGTCATGGATTTCACCACCCGCCACATGTTCGAGGATATGGCGAAAGACGTCGATGCCCATATCGATTGGATCGAAGTCCAGCTGGAGACGATCAAGCAGGTCGGCCTGGAAAATTATCTGGCCGAGCAGATTAAGAAAGACGCGTGAGGCCAACGATGAAAGCGAAAGAAGGCGTACTCGAATTGCTCAATCAGGTGTTGAGGTCGGAGTTGACGGCGGTGCACCAGTATTTGCTGCATGCGGCCTTGTGCAAGAATTGGGGCTATAGCCGGCTGCATAAGCATTTCAGCCATCTGGCCAACGAAGAAGTCGGCCATTCCTCCGGCCTGATGGACCATGTGCTTTACCTGGATGGCGCACCCGATGTCGAGCACCTGGATGCCGTCGCGGCTGGGCAGGACGTGGCGGCGCTCTTTACGGCAGACTTGGATTTTGAGCGGGAGGATGCGGAGTTGCTTCGAAAGGCCATCTCGCATTGTGCCAAGGTTGGAGATTTCACGACCAGGCATATTTTTGAGCACATGATTATCGACACCGAAGAGCACATCGATTGGTTCGAAACGCAACTGCGTACGATCAAACAGACGGGTCTCGAAAACTACCTTGCCGTGCAAATCAAAAAGTAGTTTCTTTCAGTGTCTCTTCACCAGACCCACAATATGAAAACGGGCGGCGGGGTCCCCTTGGGAGGCTGTGGGGACCCTCACCGCCGCAGTGGGAGGGCAAATTCCCACCGCGGAGCCGAGGCCCGGCGTCATCGTCCATCATGTGTCGGTCTCACGCCATGCCACAGGGAATTCCTCCATAGCCGCCGCAAGCATGGCGACGACGGTTGGGTCGAATTGTGTTCCCGACGCGACCTGCAGAATTCTCAGCGCGATGTGGTTGCGCAGGCTGCGATCCGGCACATTGGGGACCTGAATTGCCTCGAATGCGTCGGCCACGGCCAGAATTCTGGCGCCCCGCGGGATGAATGTCCCTCTAAGGCCGTAGGGATACCCCGAACCATCCCACCATTCGTGGTGATGTGCGATGAGGACCGACGCTTCACGCAGAAACGCGAAGGGCTCCAAAAAGTTGGCTCCGAGGCGGGAATGATTTTGGATGGCCACGTATGATTCAGGATCGAGCGTTTCCCCGCGCTGCCGAAACTCAGCCGGCAGCATCAGGAGTCCGATGTCATGGAGCAAGGCGGCAAGTTCGAGGTCATGCAATGCCGAGCCGTCCAGTCCCAACGCTTGTCCTATGAGGCCTGCGATGGCAGTGGTGCGGATACTATGACCGGCCTGCCAGGGCAGGGCGCGGTCCAGTTCTTTGCTCACTTGCCGCACCAGGATGCTGACCACGTCGCGTCGAGAGGGCGTCGGAAGTGGGAGGCGATCGATTTTGCCGAGCATCCCTTGGATGATCAGGACTGCCGGCTCAATGTGGACTGACGCATCTGCGCGCATGTGAGTCCTCCCATGACAATGAAAAAGCCCAGGACCATTTGATGTGATCCTGGGCTCTGGGTGTCAAACCTCTGGCCGCTGAGACGTTTAGAAGGAACGTCCTGTGCTATCCCGGATCCGGTGCCCGTTTCCCACCCATCAGCGGCTGCCCCAATATCCACATTTCATAGAGCGGCACGGCCATCATGACGAGAAAGCTCACCGTCATGAGCGTGTCTCCGAGCAGCATCGTGAACACGAAAAGGGGAGACACATAGGTAATAAGCCAGGGTGAAAGGAGATCCAGCATCACACCGCCGAAACCACCCCACGTGATGGTGGCCTTCAATCCATGACTGGCGCCGGTGAGGTAGAGGACATGGATTAGAATCATGAACACCACCGGCATCGTAAAGAGATGGAAATGGGTGATTTCAGCCAGTTCCCGAAACGACATGGGTTCGCCAAACGTTGCATCGGATCCTCGGTAATGATCGGCAATGCCTTGCGGCGATAAGCTGGTCATGCTGTGAGCCCAGAAGAACGAAAATGTAAAACCGATCAGCATCAACAGAAGAAACAGCGTATAGAGCAACCGAATGTGGCGATCCGAATCGCGCAGCTTAAATTTCTGATTGAAGTTTCGCATCTGGGACGCTGGGTCCGCTTCTGCTAGTTTCCAAAGATGGACGGGAGGAGCCCCTTGTCCTTCTTCGCGGCCAGCGTATCGCTGCCCATCCCGGCCGGTTTCAAGTAGAACTCATCGACCAACACCAAGACGCGCTTGATTCCGGCGCTCATGGAACGGACCGACATTGTGGCGCCGGAAATATTAATGATGTCCTTGTTGATGCGTACGGGGTCATTGACCGTCTTGCCCTCGTATTGGGCGTTGAATCGCTTCTGACGGATTTCGCTGCCGCGCGATTCGCGGAAGACCAACAACTCGATGTCCGATACCTGGCCCTTGCTGTCGATGCCGACCATGTAAGTCATCGGCTTATGTTTGCCGATCGTGTTTTGGACCAGAGCATAGCCGTCGATCTTATCCCCACTTTCTCCGATGTACACTTCGAATGATTGCTCCGGAAATTTCCAGCCGATTCGTTCCTCGATCCGAGTTTTCTTTTCGGAACTAAGCTTAATCACATCCTTACGGATTCGTTCCGATTTGGGGAGCATGATTTTGACCCCATCTTCCTCACTCATGAAAACCTCGGCGATGTCCATCTCCTGATCTGTCAAAAATCGCTTGAGGTCACTATCCCAGATGCGTTCAGCCAAAGCCGGGATGGGTGACGCCACAAAAAGGATCACTGAGGCTAAGAGCAGAGGCACTTTCATGACGTCGCCTCACAGCCTTTCTCTTTGAGCCGGCCACTGAGCGTTCCCGTCACTTCGTCCATTGCCTCTGTGGAAGGCTCGATGGACCACCATCGAGTCGCTCTCGAAGTGGCCCCTCCTCGGGCGTGCCATCGTTCGCGAGTCTCCAGCACGCTGAATCCTGTGCCACCGTCCATCTTCTTGACGGATATGGACATGCGGGCACGCTCGCGGTTGCCGAATCCTTCTCGAGCGAAAATTCCATAGGTGCGTGTCTTGCCTTCCATCTCAAGCCATGCGGTTTCGATTGTCCCGCTGCCTTTGTCCTCTGAGGTGATGGAGTAGCCTTTCATTGTTTCCAGAGCGGCCTCCCATACCGTGTCGTACGAGCATGCGAAGTTGGTATCCCGGCTCCCGCTGAGCGAGGCGCAGGCCGTCAGTGTCATGAGCGGAAGGATCAAGACGAGATGCTGTAATCGTTTCCTATGTAGCATTGATATCTCAGCGCGGGGACTTCCCAGGGGAAGCCCCCGCGCACCTCCTAGAAGTAAGTTGCCACTGACATGACAAATGCATGGTCGTGAACCCGTTGTTCAGTAACGGGGTTAAATGACTTGGGCAGATATTGATAACTCATCTTGATGACGGCATCCTCGATCGGACGATAGTTCAGACCGAACGAGAGCTGCTCCCATTCGCCCGCATTTTCTCCCTTATTGTCCATGTTCAAATTGACCCGATCGTATCGGAACACTGCTGTAAAGGTTGATCCTTCGCCGAAGCGCTTAGGAGCGAGCTTTGTCAAGAAGGCCGGCATGAAGTGATAATTCGCCTGGGCATAGAATCCCCAGAGCCGCTGAGGGGCACTCGCAAAAGGGTTTAGACTGAAATTAGGCCCTGTTAAGGATGTTCCCGGAAGAAAACCAGGAATTGCGCTTCCAGGAACCGCCCGAGAGTTTCCTCTCGAATAGGCCCAGGCTGCTTCGCCGATGATCTCAAAGGGCCCCTTTTGTAGGGTCCAATCTACGGCGTAGATGCTGAGCGGGTTATAGCTGGTCGATGATTGATTGCCATAGTAGCCGGATCCCGCCACTTCGATTCCTAGCAAGGGGCTATAGGCTAGACGGCCGGACACGGCTTTCCCATTATTGATGTCGAATCCGTCATCCGACCAACACTTCCGCTGACGAGAGTCCTTCGTGCCCCCTGTTTCCGTGACACGGGGTGTCCCATTGGGATCATAGCCGCAAGGACCAGTCGTATAATACACTTCGTAATCGACCTTCCCGGTTCGTCCTGGATAGAACGTGCCATAGAAACCTGCGCCTGTCTCCGACATGGTCGAAGGGATGACCAGCCGGCTCACGATCGGCCGATCGGTCAAATCGTTCAACGGCGAATCGTGCAGCAAGTTGAACTTGCCGAGTGGGATAAGCACGATACCGGCCCGAACGTTCAGGATTTCATGGACCAGATAATCGACGTGGGCGAATTCAAGACTGATCTCGTTGGCATCGCCTCCCCGGATTCCATGCTCGATCTCGAGTTCTGATGCAAATTTTAAATGCTCGGTAACATCCGCATAGATAAACGGGACGAACCGCTGTTGATCATAGCCGTTGGTTGTCCCGCCGCCGCCGCCGGTTTCGATGACAGCGTTACTGTGCATGCGATACTGGAGATCCATGTATCCACCGACGATTGCTTTGGGGAATGACACGAAAGGCTTGGCATAAACCAAGCGGCCGGAACCGCTTGTTCCGAATGAAAGAGGCGCCTGCTTATCTGCCCGGCGTTCCTTTCCGACTTCTGGAAGAGCGCCGATACCTGGCTGGGTTACGTCTTCCGCTTGCCCTTCTTTGTGTTCACGAACGCCTTCTCGCTGTTCATGCTCTTTCAGGCGTTTTTCAACGGCCTCATCAACCAACTTCTTGATTTCCTCCGGGGTCATGTTTTCCGCCCACACCGGCATGGCCGACAAGCTGGCGATGACCAGAGCCCCGAGGATTGACCGCATTCTCATCGGTATCCTCCCTGAGAAATGAGATGGTAGGTAGACTCGGGACTCGATGGTCTCTGGCCGGTGATTGATACATGCGCAAAAGGAATGAACAAATCGGTATGTGTGAGAAACCCTCCTTTCATGAAGCTACTCCCGCCGCAGTATCGCTCCATCCGTCGATGGCAGAAAAGGGAATGAGCACGATGCGTTTACAGCGTTTGCATTTAAGCTCAAGCCCGCCTTCGGCCACTTTGGCGATCAGTTGTCCGCACTCGCAACGTGTCTCATTGCAAGGGGGCGGCTGGGAGGGTGATGGTTTTATGGTTGCCATGTAAGATTCAGTTTGTTGAAAGTGAAATTGAGAACGATTATTAATATCTCAGTGTTCTGATGGATGTCAAGTGGTTAATGACGTGATGCAACCGATGTTTTTCTGGACCGGCATGCGTATAATTTAGTTGTGAGAGTCGTCCAAGCAGATGCATATTTGCTGTCGGTCGTGGGACTCACGATCGTAAGTCTCTGGGGATGTGCTATGGGCGTTCCTGCATTGCCTGATAAAGCTCAGGTGGTGGGCCCTGTGACTATTGGTCGGGTACTGGCGGTCAATACCGGGGAGAGAACTCGCAGGTATCAGCCGGAGGTGCGCCATTTTGATGTGGAAGACCGCCGGACGAAGGAACGTTTCAGTATCCAAATCGATGCCGGAAATGGACAATTCGTTATCCCCCTCTCTATGGGAGACTACTTACTGTACAGGGTACAGATCACTGAAGGGCCATTTATGTCCATGGCCGATTTGGAGATTCCCTTTTCAGTCGGAAAAGGTCCTGTGAGTTATGTAGGAACCTGGAAATTTGGAGTCGGGTCCCCGGGCTATGGACGAATGGTCGCAGTGTCGATCGTGTTCAATCAACAAGAGCTGGACCAGACACTGGATTTTCTCCACGACGAGTATCCTTCTCTTGCGCAGCAACCGGTTGAGGAAATGCGCTTTGAACCGCACCCGGCGGTGGTTCGATTGTTTGAGGTCATGCCGTACCCGCGTATCCATCGTTATTTCCGCAGACATTGGTGGTGAAGAAAGCTCCTTGTGGTCAAGAGAGTGGGTAACATTTTAGTCTCCACGCTCGCATCGGGTCTGGCGATCGTATCCTTGGCTGGTTGCGTCGGGTCATTGCCAGCACATTCTCCTCTCGTGGTGAAACGTGCCCAGATGCACATGGGCACACTGGTCTCCATTACCGCGGTTGCTTCCGACAAGGAGACAGGGCACAAAGCCATTCAAGCGGGATTCGACGAAGTTAAGCGGCTTGAGCGGATGCTAAGCACCTGGGTCGATTCAAGCGAGCTGTCCCGAGTCAACGCGGAGGCTGGTCGTCATCCTGTTAGGGTCAGCCCGGAAACCTTCGAGATTATAGCCAAATCCCTTGAGATCGCTCAGCTGACGGATGGAGGATTTAACATTGCCGTTGGTCCTGCAGTCGAGTTATGGAGCGTCACCGAGCGACAGCATCTTCCAAGCGATTCAGAATTGAAGCAGCTGAAAGAGTTGGTGGACTGGACGAGCATTCGGCTGAATCCAGGTGAGCAGACTATTTTTCTCCCGCGCCGGGGAATGCGGATTGACGTCGGCGGAATCGGAAAAGGCTATGCGGCGGATCGGGCTGCAATGGAAATGAAACGGGCGGGAGCACAGGGAGGAATCGTTGCTCTTGCGGGCGACATCAAAGCATTCGGTGCGCTTCCCAATGCAAAGGGATTTCCTGTAGGGATCAAACATCCCCGCGATGAAGGAAGGCTGATCGCCGAGATTGATCTCACGGACGAAGCAATTTCCACGGCCGGCGATTACGAGCGCTTCTTCGAGCGGGACGGGATTCGATACCATCATATTCTCGATCCACGGACACTGCAGCCGTCCCGGACTTGCCAAAGTGTGACTGTGATAGGCAGGGAAGGAACGGTAGTAGATGGCCTCGATACGGGCATCTTTGTGCTGGGCCCCGAACGTGGCATGGCCTTGGTCGAGAGGTTGCCGGGCGTCGAAGCGGTGATTGTTGACAATCAAGGACGCGTGGCCATCTCTCCTGGTCTTCGCGACCGCTTGCGCAGGCCGCAGTGAGCGTTATCGAGCGGGTTCGAGTTTGAAACGGTACCAGAATGTGATGGGCTTACTGGCTTGTCCCAGCGGGCGGGACAATTCGATGGGCGGGGTTTTTCCTATGATCTCAATCGCCGCTTGATCAAGTTGGGCATTGCCGGAACTCTCAGCTATGCGGACGTTGCTCACCACTCCATCCTTGCCAAGTAACATCCTAAGCTTGACACTTCCCGCAGTTCCCTCTAATCGAAGGTCTGGCGGATAGAATTTGTTGAATTGCTCATACCATCTAACTACATCATCGTTAAGCCATCCGAAGTCGGCTTTGTCTGATTTGGCTTGGCTAAGGGCTGCGACGGACGGTTCGGTGGATGTCGTTGTTTGTTGAAGTGAGGAAGCGTCTTTGGGACCGATGGGCGCATCATGTGAAGATTCCGGCAACGGAGAAACCGTGGACGTTGGCGGATGGGGTGCCGAGTCGGCCGCACGAGAGCCCTGGGCGACCGGTTCTGTTGTATTCAGCGGTGGAGACTGTTCCACGGGTCGAGATAGACTCTGTTCTTCGAGCAGTCGAGGAGTCGGGGGTAAAGGCGCTCGCCCATCTACTGTTGGTGTCAGAGGCTCGATCGGCCGGGATGCCGATTTTGTTTTGGAGAGGAGCGACCTAGGTGTCGGTCCTGCTGCCGGTGCTGATTGCTGGGTTGTGGTGTCTGGCTTCGTCGGACCTGTCGGCGTGACCATCGCCACGTTCCATGTGAAGGAAGCCGTCTGAGGAGCCAGCGTGATCTGCTGGAGAAAGGTAAATGCTCCGAGGGCGAGGGCCCCATGAAGAATCAACGAGGCGATCCAGCCGGCTGCGTGTGCTTCCGCCAGAGTCTGAGCTGACGGCTGATTGATGCGCGTCATAATCGAATCACTTCCAGACTCACCTGCTGAAATCCGAGGCCGCGGACGTCGTCGACGAGTGAGACGAATCGCTCGAGCAGTGTGGTTTTATCCGCGCGAACGATGACGGCGGAATCTCGGGATTCGCCGCGTAACGCGTCTTTCAAGGTCTTGTCGTTCAGTGGTTTGTCATTCAAGAATAGGTTCCCATCGGCGTTCAACGTAATGACGATCGGAACATCCTGGCGGTCGCTCACCTCCTTGGCTTTGGCAAGACTGACGGGAATTTGACCGGTGCTGATGAATGTGGCGGTGGTCAATACGATGACGAGGAGCACCAGCATGACGTCCACCAGCGGAATGACGTTGATCTGATCAATATCGTGTTTCATGCAGGGCCTGATATTGAGTCAACAGTTCGGCGACGCGTCGGCGCAGCATATTGTTCATGACGACACAGGGAATTGCGACCAGTAAGCCGATGGCCGTGGCTTTCAACGCCAAGCTCAGGCCGATCATGATGGCGCTGACGGCCATCGTACCCGATGTGCCCATCGTATGAAAAGTCAACATAATGCCGAGGACTGTTCCCAACAACCCGATATAAGGCGCATTAGCGGCGACAGTTCCAATGATGATGAGGCGCTTGGTCAAGGTGATTTCCAGCAACTGTGCATTGGTGAACTGCGTCAGATCGACTCGCCGATAAAAAATCCAGCGTTCTATTCCCACCGCGACTGACCACAAGCTGAGGACGAGTAGGAGACCGATAATCCCGTAATCTACGGCGTGATTCAACGCCTCCATGGAGTCTCCTTTATACCCTGCAGGATGTGATCCGAACAGGCGGGTGTACCCGGAACATGTCCTACGTCCGATGAATTATAGGAGATTCCGTCACGAATTTGAAGCCGGGAAAGAAAGACCACACCGCATCACGTTGGAAGCTGGTCTGCTTGGAACAACACGGTGTGTGTGGCAGCTACGCGCAGTTCGACCGCCGTGCCTTCCTGATAGATGGTGGTCGAACTCTCACTGCTGTGCACGATTTGACCGGATGGGAGTCGAATCGTGTACAAATTTTCAGACCCACGGAACTGCCGGCTCACAATCTTCGACTCAGCCATGTTATTGGGGGTCAGGTGAATATCATCGGGTCGGATCATGACGGTGACAGACGTTCCCTCGGCGCTGCCCAGCGTGTTGGGAAACACGCCCAATTCCGTGTAGACCAGGCCGTGCTGGATCTGGCCGGTGACGAAGTCGGCTTGCCCGACAAAATCTGCGACGAAAGGAGTGGCGGGAAGGTGATAGACCATATCCGGCTTGTCCAGCTGTTCCAACACTCCATGATTCAGCACGGCGATTTGGTCGGCCATGGCAAAGGCTTCGTCATGATCATGAGTAACGAGGATGGCCGTCGTGTTCATCCGGCGCAACAACGCTAGGAGATCCTGCCGCATCCGCCCTGCCATATCGGGATCGAGATTGCTGAACGGCTCGTCCAGCAACAGCACGACCGGATTCTGCACCAAGGCTCGTGCGAGCGCGACGCGCTGTTGCTGTCCCCCCGACAGTTCGTGTGGGTATCGGCGATCCAACCCTTCCAATCCGGCGAGTTGCAACATCTGCCGAACCCGCTGTTCACGTTCAGGTCGAGACAGGTGGCCGAGTCCAAAAGCAATATTGTCTGCAACTCGCAGGTGAGGGAAGAGAGCATATTCTTGAAACACCATACCAATACGCCGTTCTTCCGTGGGAATGGTGACAGAGGATGAAGACACCAGTCGGCCTGAGAGATAGATTTCTCCGGATTGCACCGGCTCAAAACCGGCAATGGCTCGAAGTATGGTGGTCTTGCCACAGCCCGAAGGTCCAAGTAAGCAGAGAATTTCCCCTTCTCGCGCGGAGAATGAAATGCCGCTGATAGCAGGTCGGCTTGATTCATAGGCACAGGATACGGCTCGCAGCTCCAAGATTGGAGAGGCGGGTGTATACAGGTCGGACTGGCCGTCGAGCCGCTGGGTTTTCGCTCGGGATACCTGTGAATCTGTGGCCATGCTCTCCCTACGATGCTCTCCAGTCGCGCGAAAGCAGGAGCGCCAGAGCCGGCAGACCCACCAGCACGATCAGCAGCGCGGACGGCGCCGCCAGTTTATAATATTCCTCGCTGGCTTCCAACCATACGCGGATTGCCAGCGTATCGAAACCGACCGGTCGCAAAAGCAACGTGGCCGGCAGTTCTTTCATCGTCTGCAGAAACATCAGAACCCAGGCGGCGATGAACCCGTTGCGGACGAGTGGGAGCGTTACACGGCGCCAGGTCTCCCGAACGCCGAGTCCGAGCGTGCGGGCCGCTTCTTCAAGGTTGGGGGTAATCTGTTGCAGCGCCGGCTCAATCGATTGCAGTCCTGCTGGAAGAAAGTGCAGCACATACGCGACGACAAGGACGATGGCGGTCCCATACAAGAACGGCATGAGATTAAGCACAAACACCAAGACGGCCAATGCCGTCACCGGCCCCGGCAGCACGTACCCGGCATAGGCTGCCTGCAGACAGCCGAGGTTCAGCCACGTCGGTTTCCGGCTGGCAAGGTAGGCCATCGGAAAGCCGATTACCACTCCTGCGGTGGCGGCGAATGTTGACAGCACGGCGCTGTTCCATACAAAGCCGAAGAAACGAGAGTCCACAATAGCCTGAGCTTCCGGAGAAAGGCTCCATTGGATGAGCAGATAAGCCGGAAGGCCGAACGAGGCGCCGACGATGGCGGCAAGGTAGGCGGTGAACCAAGACGCCGTGAGCCAATCGCACGAGATGCGCCGAGGTGTTCGATAGCGCCCCATCGTTTGATAGAACCTGCTCTTCTGGCGAAACCACCGTTCTGTCAATAAGAACATGAGCGCAAGGGCCACCAAGAGAATGCTTAAGATGCTGGCGGCGGTATTATCGGCCCTGCCGGTCATTTGCTGGTACACGGCATATGTCAGAGTCTGATAGCGCAACAGAGATACGGCGCCGAAATCGGACACGACGTACAGAATCACCAGCGCGGTGCCGGCGGCGATTGATGGTCGCAGCAACGGCAGGGTCACACAAAAAATGGTCTGCGACCGAGAGGTTCCGCATGCCCATGCCGCTTCCTCGAAAGACACATTCATACTCAAGAGCGCACTGCGCGTGAGGAGATACACAAATGGAAAGGTGTCGAACGCCAATACCAGGGCGGCACCCCACAAGCTTTGCGGCGAAAAGATTCGCGCGTGAGGCCCCGCAACCGATTGCCAGAGCTGTTCCACCGGTCCGCCGAATCCCAGGAGATGGTTATATACATAGGCCAGGACATATGTCGGCATCGCGAGCGGCAGTACAAGGGCGATTTCCCACATTCGCCGCCCGGGAAAGTCGAATCGCGTGATCAGCCAAGCAGTAGACACCCCGAGCACAAGCGTCAGTAAGGATACGGTTCCAGCCAGCGAAATGGTATTGATCAATAATTCCGGGATGCGTGTTGCCCACAGGCGTTGCCATACGGAGAGGTCGGCCGATAAGGCCAGCGCGGTGACATAGCCCAATGGCAGGAGAATCAGGGCGGCACTGGTCAGTGAGACCAACTGAAGGGGACTGGCAGCAAAGGGCCGTGCAGTGGTCACAAGCAGGCTCGTGCGTTATCGGAGGCCGACCTGCTCGATGAGCTGCACTGTCGGTTCGCGCAACTCGGCGAGCTTGGCGAGAGGAACCAGGGCGGCGCGAAAGCTCTTTCGATCGATGAGAGCCGGATCGGCTTTGACCTCGGGATGCAGCGGGTATTCTTTATCGAGGTCGGCGAACATCTTCTGCCCGGCCTGGGCGACCAGGAATTCAATCAGCAATTTCGCGTTGTCGACATGCGGGGTATGTTTGAGGATTCCGATGCCAGCCACGTTCATGATCGCTCCGAGACCGCCTTCCTGCTGGTCCGGCATCACGACGGCGAGCGGAGCCGCCGGTTGCGCGGCCAGCTGCCGATAGACATAATAGTGATTCACGATTCCCATGGCGACTTGTCCCTTGGCCACCGCGTCGACGATCTGTGAGCTTTTCTGATAAACCTGAGTTCCGGCATTGTCCCGAAGCCCACGGAGAAATTGCGTCGTGCGGTCGTCGCCCAGGCCGGCACGCATGACGGAGACGCCGGCCTGCAGGTATTCGCTGCCGGCGTTGGGGATGGCAATCTTGTCTTTCCATTTCGGGTCTGCCAGATCGAGCAACGAGGCGATTGCATGCGGTTGTACCATGGTCGTATTGATGACGATGATCCAAAACCGCCCTGATAAGCCGATCCAACTGTTATCGGCCGCACGGAATTGTGATGGAATGGCGCGGTCGATTTCCCGCATGTTCAATGGGCGCAGCAGCCCTGCGGTCCGGGCCAACTCGAGACTGCCCGCATCATTGGTAATCAGAAGATCGGCGGGACTGCGGTCGCCCTCTATCTTCAACCGGTTGACCAATTCAGTGGTGCCGGAGGAGAGGAGATCGATTTGAATGCCGGTTTTCGCCGTGAAGGCATCAAAGACCGGCTTGATCAACCGTTCTGTGCGCCCTGAATACACGGTCAACTTTTCCGCTGCGGCTATGGTTCCCGGAAACGCCAGCCAGGTAGACGCCAGTAAGCAGCTGAGTGAGAGGCATGAGAGGATCAGCCGTCGTCCGGCATATGAGCGTACGAACGAATGGTCAGCAATAGGCCGCACGGCTCGAGTCCTTTCTTGAAAGTTGAAATTGATAAACCATCTCAAAAAGATTACCAGAAGGATGTCGCAGGGTCAATGACGGCAGCGGGAGCAGAGGCCGTACAATTCGAGACGGTGGGTCTTGATCGTGAAGCCGTTGCGCGTGGCGACTTCCTCTTGGAGACGTTCGATGTCGCAATTTTCGAACTCCACGATTTTGCCGCAGTCGGTGCAAATCAGGTGGTCATGATGCCCTTTGTGGGAAATGTTGTCGTACTGGGTCTGCGTACCGAAGTGCCGGGCCTGCGCCAGCCCTGCTTCGCAAAACAGATTGAGCGTTCGATAGATGGTCGCCAAGCCTAAGTGCGGATCTTTGCGCGCGAGCTGGTGGTACATCTCTTCCGCTGTGATGTGTTCCTGCTTGAGAAATGCGTCAAGGATCAACTCGCGCTGGCGGGTGTACTTCAGTTGGTGCTTCCCGAGGTGGTCTTTCAGAACGCCCATTTCTTTTTGATGCTTCGACATAGTCCCTGGCCTCGCAAGAACGATCATTAAAGACGAAACGGAACGGAGGGTCAAGAGCGATTGATAGAGTGTGGTGGAAATGGCCAGTTTGACGATCCTTTCCCGGCCTGTCTATAGTGCATTGGAGGCTTTCCGCTAACTAGCGCACACATGCGAACGCCGAACCAGATTACCGTTGATCGAGCTCTCCTGCTCTATGTGCTGCATCTCGCTGAACCGCATGGACTGTTGAACGACGTCAAACTCCAGCAGCTGTGCTTTCTCTGCGAACTTCAAATGTTCGGCAAGGGATTCAAGGGGCTGCACTTCGAGTTTTTTCGGTTCGCGTACGGTGCGTTCAGCAAGGATCTCGACAACGACCTCCTGTCGCTGCGTCGAAAGGGACGAATTGAGAATTTTTCGCTGTCGGATCAAGCGAAAGACGACGTCATCCCCCTCCTGCTTGCGGCGATTGAAGGAGGAGAGACCAATGAGAAAGCCAAAGCGATCATAGATGCCGTGGTCGCCACATATGGACCGCAGAGCGTCTCGGCGATCACCGGATCCGTTGAATCCGTGGAACTTAGCACTCCCCACCAGCCCGAATTCAAAATTCCCATCCGGGACATCGTCTTTCACACCACATTGCTCGTGCCGGATCGGATCGAGGTCCAGGCAGAGTTCATGTTGTCGTCTCCATGGCTAGCCAAGCTGAACGCCGCAATGGGATACGACGGCAAAGTGCCGCCGATCGGTCAGAGTTGGTAGATCTCGCCATATTTCTTTTCCACGTACGCGAGAAACGGGTCGGGACTGATCGTTCCGCCGGTGACTCGTTGCGCCAGGTGATCCGGAGTGAACATGCGGCCCCAGCGGTGAATTTTTTGTTCGAGCCAACGGCGCAGCACCATCAATTGACCCGCTGCGATCTCATCTTCCAGATGGGGGATTTCACGCTTGGCTTGCTCGAAGAATTGCACGGAGTAGAGGTTGCCCAGGGTGTAGGTCGGGAAATAGCCGAAGGCGCCGAACGACCAATGGACGTCCTGCAGCACGCCTTCCGCGTCGGATGCGGGGACGATACCCAGATATTCTTCCATCTTGTGATTCCAGATTGCGGGCAGATCGTCGGGCTGGGTCTTGCCTTCGATGAGGTCCTGCTCGATCTCGAAGCGCAACATGACGTGCAAGTTATAGGTCAACTCGTCCGCTTCGACGCGGATGAACGACGGTTTTACGCAATTGATTGCGGCGTAGAACTGTTCGATATCCATCCCGCGCAGCTGGTGATGGAACGTCTGTTGGAGAATCGGGTAAAAGAAGCGCCAAAATGCGCGGGAACGGCCGACGCAATTCTCCCAGAGGCGCGACTGGCTCTCGTGGATGCCGAGCGAAACCGAGTCGCCCAGCGGCGTGCCATAGTATCGTTGATCCAATCCCTGGTCGTAGAGCCCGTGTCCCCCTTCATGGATGCAACTGAACAGGCAGGACTGGAGTTCATGCTCGTGCACCCGTGTGGTCACGCGCACGTCGGTCGGATGGAACGAGGTTGTAAACGGATGGGCTGAGAGATCCAGCCGACCGCGCTCGAAGTCGTAGCCCATGGCGATCAGCACGAGCCGTCCGAATTCAAGCTGACGGTGGTGATCGTAGGAGTGGCGCAGGATCCCGTCATCGATGCGAACAGGGCTCTGTGTGATCTTCTTCAGGAGCGGGACGAGGCGGGCCTTCAGTTTCGCGAAGACGGGCTGGAGCGTGGCAATCGTGGCTCCGGGTTCGTATACGTCCAACAGCGCATTATAAGGGGAATCTCTGTAGCCGAGATAACGGGCCTCTTCCCGTTTGAGCGATAGCACGGTGCGGAGATTCGGGAGAAACATGGCGAACTTGTTCTGCCCTTTGGCCTCGGTCCAGACCTGTTGGGCGAGCGAACATTCGCGGCTCAACGTGATGACAAAATCGGACGGGAGCTTCTTGGCCCGGCTGAAATCCCGCCAGACCTCACGCAGTAGCGAGCGGGAAGGCTCATCCCACAGGTCGCCGGGTTGTTCATAGGCCTGGCCCGTAACTGGATCAACCCATTGCGATAAGAGCTGCTCGATCTCGGAGGATACCAGCTTCTGATGGGCCACGCCCTGCAGCACGGCGATTTGCTCGGCCCGGGCTTCGCCTCCGCCGGCCGGCATATAGGTTTCCTGGTCCCATGACAGCACCGAGGCGGCGCTGTTGATACGCTGGATTTCCAACAGCCGCGTCGTGAGGGGTTCCAACGTCGCAAGGGTCTTCAAGCCGGGCCTCCTCTGTCATTCGTGCGCGTTGGCGCGCGCGTGATATATGATGGCTTGGAGTGTACGCAACAAGACCTGTTGTTTTCAAACCGGCGGAGGAAACCCACATGAAATCGCTGATCCCTGCGGAAATCGACGCCTATGCGCAAGCTCATTCGAGGTCGGAGTCCGAGGTCCGCCGGGCGCTCCGAGAAGAAACCGAACAGACAATGGAGTATGCACAAATGTTGGTCGGCCCTCTGGAAGGGGCTTTTCTCCAGATGATGGCGCAATTGGTGGAAGCCAAACGGGTGCTGGAGGTCGGCATGTTTACCGGCTACAGCGCGTTATGCTTTGCCGAGGCGGTGCCGGAGGATGGATCGGTGATCACCTGCGAAATTGATGAGAAATCGGCGGCTATGGGCCGCCGGTATATTGCGCGCTCTCCGCACGGAAACAAAATTACCGTGCGCATGGGACCGGCGCTGGAGACGATGCGGACGCTCACCGGTCCGTTTGATCTCATTTTTATTGATGCCGACAAGACAAACTACCTCAATTATTACCGGCGCGCGCTCGATTTGCTTGCTCCGCAGGGCGTGATCTTGATCGACAATGTGCTCTGGAGCGGCGACGTGCTGAAACAACCGCCGCCGGATGCCTCCACCGCCGCGATTCAAGAGTTCAACCGCACGGTCTCCACCGATCCGCGCGTAACCGCCGTGCTGGTGACGATTAGAGACGGGGTGCTGGTGGTCAGACGGGTAGAGGCAGAACGACGTTGATATGAATAATGGGGTCTAGGCCATCACCAATTCCTGCTCCTCGGTCTTTTCCGGTATCTCCCTCGGCTGGTCTTGCCGGTGTTGCGCGGCGATCAGCGAATAAAATACAGGCACGACGAACAAGGTGAAGAGGGTGCCGACCGTCATGCCGGTGACCAGCATCATCCCGATGCTGTTGCGCGCCGCGGCTCCGGGTCCCGTGGCAAGGACCAACGGCAGATGGCCGAACACGGTGGCCGCCGAAGTCATCAGCACCGGCCGTAGCCTGGTCAGCGCCGCCTCGTGCACCGCTGCCGACCGCGAGCGCCCGCGCGCTTGCAGTTGGTTCGCGAATTCGACGATGAGGATGCCGTTTTTCGCGATCAGCCCGACGAGGGTGATGAGGCCGACCTGTGAATAAATATTGATCGTGGTCAGGTCGAGAAAACTGACGACCAGCGCGCCGGAGACGGCCAAGGGCACCGAGCCGAGAAGGACGATCAACGGATCACGGAAGCTTTTGAACTGGGCGGCCAGCACCAAATAAATAAGCACGACGGCGAAGCCGAGCGTGACGGTCAGCGCCGATCCTTCCTGGCGCAGTTGCCGCGATTCGCCGGCATAGTCAAGGACCACGCGTGGTCCGGTGGACGCCGCGGCGGCTTCGAGCACGCGCAGCCCGTCTTCCTTCGTCACACCCGGTTTGAGGCCGCCGAAAATGCGGACGGCGTTGCGCTGCTGGAACCGGTTCAACGAACGTGGCGCGGTGCTTGTTTCGATGTGGGTGAAGGTTGAGACCGGAACCAACTGTCCGCCCGGCGTCTTAATCTTGAGATCGAGCAGGGGATCGACGGTGGCACGGTCCCGATCGCCCAGTTGCGGGATAACCTTGTAGCTGCGGTCAAAATAGTTGAACCGGTTCACGTACGCCCCGCCGAGGAGTGTCCCGAGTTCGCGGCCGACCCCGGCCAGATCGAATCCCAAATCAGCGAGGCGTTCACGATCCAACACGACACGGGCCTGCGGCAGGTCGAGCTTCAAATCCGTGTCTACATATAAGAATTTACCGCTCTGCCAGCCGGCGCCCAGTACTGCGCCAACCGTATCGAGAATCTGCTCAGCCGGCGTCTCGCTCTGGAGGATCAGCTCCACATCGTATTGCCCAGGAGTCGGCAACGGAGGATCCAGGCGCGGGAATACCCGGAGCCCCGGCACCTGCGACACAGCGCCGAACACGTCGTCGTACATCTCCTCGGTGGACCGCGCGCGGTCATGCCAATCCTTCGCGACGACTCCACCGAAGCCGCCCCACGCCGTCGTAAGCGCCCAAGTGTAATCGGTTTCAGGGATGGCTGTGATCGCATTGACGATTTGGAAATGCTCACGATTGGTGGCTTGGACAGTCGAGTCCGGTGACGCTTCGAAGAAGAGGCTGATGTGATTTTGATCCTCCACCGGAGCCAGTTCCAGGCGCGAGAAGTGATAGAGCGGCCAGGCGGCGATCGTAATAAGAAGCGCTGCCACAACGAATCCCCACCGCATCGTCAGCGCGCCGGCGAGCAACCCGGCATACAGCCTGCGCGCCTCCTCGAATCGTCGATTGACGAACATGGTTAAGCGACCCTCTTTTCCCTGTGAATGCACGAATCGAGAACTCATCACGGGAGACAGGGTGATTGCCACGATTCCGGACAAGACCACGGCGACGGCCAGCGTGATGGCAAATTCCAGGAACAAGGAGCCGGTAAGTCCGCCCTGGAAGCCGATGGGGGCGTAGACAGTGGCGAGAGTAATGGTCATGGCAACGATCGGGCCCAGCAGCTCACGGGCTGCGGCCTGGGCCGCCTCGATGCGAGATTTCCCCAACCGTACATGCCGCTCGACGTTTTCGACTACCACGATAGCGTCGTCCACGACGAGGCCGACCGACAGCACGATGGCCAGGAGTGTCAGCAAATTAAGGCTGAACCCGAACGCAGCCATGAGGAGGGCCGCCCCGACCAGCGATACCGGTATGGCGACAAGCGGGACAAGGGCCGTGCGGACCGACCCCATGAACAGGAAGACCACCAATGCGACGATCAGAATCGTTTCCGCCAACGTCTTGGTGATTTCCGTCAACGCGTTCCGGATGAACATCGTACTGTCCCAGACGAGCTTCATATCGATATCGCCCGGGAGGGTCGGCCGGATTCGTTCGATTTCATCGCGCAGCCGCCGGCCTACTTCGATTTCGTTGACGCCGGGTACCGCCCAGATGCCAAGATAGACGCCTTCGGTCTCGTCGTATTTGGCGATCATAGTTGCTTCTTCGGCTTCCCGCTCGATCCTGGCGACGTCCTTGAGTCTCACGATGGCGCCGCCCCGGTCCGCGACGATCAGCTCCTCGAATTCGACGGTTGAGCGCAGGTCCGTGTTGGCGAGCAGATTGACTTGGACAAGGTTGCCTTTGGTACGGCCGACTGCCGCCAGGTAATTATTCCGGCGAAGCGCGCCCTGGACGTCGCCGGGCGAGAGGTTAAACGAGGCGAGCCGGTCGGGATCGATCCAGATCCGCATCGCCATTTGGCGTTCCCCTTCGAAGGTGACCCGTTGGACACCGGACAGGGTCGAGAGTCGTGGTTGTAACGTGCGCAGCAGCCAATCGGTAACGGCGGGGACCGTCCGTTCCGTCGAACTGAAGCTTAGGTAAAATGAGGCGTAGGGCCGGTCTGCCCGCTGGATGTCGATCGCAGAGGGTTCAGCTTCCGGCGGCAACTCCGATCGTACTTGTTGCAACCGGGCTGTCACTTCCGCCAGCGCCGCCGTGCTGTTGTGGTTGAGCTTCAGATGGACGGTCACGGTGCTGACACCGGCCCGGCTGGTCGATTCCACATAATCGACTCCACTGATGGCCGAAACCACCCGCTCGATCGGCGTACTGATGAATCCACGAATGGTCTCAGCGCCGGCGCCGTAATATACCGTGGTGATGACCACCAGCGAATTCTCAAGCTTGGGATATTGTTGCACCGGAAGGGACGTCATGGCCCGCCAACCGGCGAGCAGGATAACGAGGTTGACGACGATCGCCAAAACGGGATGCTTGATGAACATATCGGTAAACGAGGCGTGGGTCGTGTCTGGGGGCATGATTATCTAATTACGGTTTTTGCGCCGCGGAATGTTCCATCGATGTTTGCTCATCGGTCTCTGCGACGGCGACGAGGACGCCGTCGCGAAGCTTAAAGGATCCTAGAGCAGCGATTCGTTCCCCTGCCGTCAGTCCTGACCGAATGACGATTTCGTCGCCGAACATGGCCCCGCTTTCAACCTGGCGGGCATGGGCTCTGGTGCGGCCATCCTTGTCCGGTGCGATCACAAACACCTGGTCTCCTCCGGGACCTTTGCGCAAGGCACTGACCGGTATGGCCATGACCGTTTGCATGGACCCGATAGGAATACGGACGCGTACGGAAGATCCTGGCGCCGGCGCATGACGGCTCCCTTCGATCCTGGCACGCACCATGGCGTTCCGAGTCGCGGGATCGACGCGCGCATCGAGGGCTACGATCTTCGCCAGGACAGCAGAGGAACTGCCGGACGCGAAGACCTCGACCGTTTCGCCGACCCGCAAACCCGCCGCGACCTGTTGAGCGACCGAAAAGTCCACGTGGACTGCGTCGCCGAGGCCTTGTAGCGTAGTCAAAAGCGTTCCCTCTTCCAGATACTGGCCGGGATGGACATCCGCAATGCCCACCCTGGCTTGGAATGGGGCGCGGATTGTCTTTTTCGCGATGACCGCCCTGGTGCGGGCCATTTGTGCCTGTGCCACATCCAAGTCAGCGCGCGCTCGATCCACTTCTTCCTGTGTCGTGGCGAGTTCCTCGCGGAGGTCTCGTCGGCGTTCGAGGACCGTCTTGGCCAAAGCAGCCTGGGCTTCTTGTGCCTTGAGTTCCGCTTCCTCGACGGAGACGTCGAGGGCGACCAATAAGGTTCCGGTTTCCACAATCTGTCCGGGGATGAGCCGGACCTCGCGGACAGTTCCGGCCAGCTCGTTCTTCAACGTCACAGAACGTAGCGCGAGGACCGTTCCGATAGAAGTCGTGGTTTGGCGATGGTCGACGGCCCGTGCGACGGCGACCGTGACGGACTCCATCGGCTCAGGTTGACGAGCGGAAGTTGCCTGATCGCCTTGGATGGATTCGTATTTCCAGGCGGCCAGGCCTATGCCCAGTAGAAGGACAAACAAGACGAGGAGGATTGATCCGATCCAGTTCTGATGCTTCATGGTATGTATAGCCCGGCCATGTTACCAAATTCAGGTCCTCCTTGGCTCTGGGTTCCAGGAACAGGGCTCACCGCTATTAATATGGGCCTGTCACACGATAATGGGGAGGGAGGGTTGAAGTGCGGGTGGTGCTGAGAAGAGTGAAAGAAAAATCGTTCGAGACCTTACTCTCCTTTGGCTGAAGCGGCTCCACTCTGTGCCCATTCTCGCTGAAATTGTTCGTAGGAGAGGGACCATTTCTGTTTCATCGCGCCATCGAGGGATTGTCCGGCCTGCAGCAAATTCATAACTTGCCGGATCCCGTACATGCCGAATCGATCAAGCAAGCTCTGAACGGCAACGGCCGATTCCAAGTAGGCATGCTCAAGCTTGTCCCTTTGTGTCCGATCCCATCCCTTCTCCAAGGACGATAGTGGAATCATAGAAACCGGCCGTTGCTTGGCCTCTTCTAGCGCAGGCCACGGGTCCTCAGCCAGTTGAATCGCCAGTCCTTCCACGAGCCAAGTCGGGACTTGGTCCATGTGCGCGCGCATTTTATCGTGGAACAGCGCATGGGCGAACTGATGCCGCAAGACGCGACTAAGGATCGCGAGGTCCTCCATCGCTCCATCCATGGGGAGATGAATCGTGGCGGAACCGTGGTGGTAGAGTTCATCAGCTCCCTCAGGGCTTGCAGCATAGGCGGCGAATTTCCGGTTGGTATGAAGCACAACTTGTATGGCGGCGGTCGGGGTATAGCCGAACCTTTTGCTCATGTCCTCATGCGCATAATCAAGGATAGAACGAATCCGCATTGCTGCCTCAGAGTCCGGTTTCCCGTCGAACTGGATCGCAAACTGTTCGTTATTGTGGGGCGTAGGCCTTCCACTGGATCTCTCGCTTGCCGCAGGGGGTGAGGGGACAATGGGCGGCTTTTGCGCGACTGCCGGAGGCGGTTCTGGACCCGGCTTTGCCGGTACAGATGGCGATGGAACAGTCTTAGGCGTTGTGGATACGGGCGTAGGCTCGCTTTGCTTGCTGACAGCCCGGTGTCCGAGCTTCCCGGACAACCGTTGAAAATAGGCCGCTAAGTCAGGATCCGCTTTTGCCCGTGCCTGCGCCAACGTCAAGTGCTGTTCGGCCCCCCCGGCATTGCCCTGTTCAATGAGAAGATCGGCCAATGCGATGTGGGAGAACGCATCATCAGGCGCGACCACAAGCACTGATTCAAGGAATGCCGGGGTCAGGGCTTCATCACGCAACGCCCAATAGGCTTGAGCCAAATTTAATAGTGCGACGGGGTTTTGGGGAGCAAGGGCGACCGCTTGCTTGAAAGCCTTGACCGACACTTCGACTCCTGAAAACTTTTCTTGCTGCACGCCGAGATTGTTCCAGAGTGCAGCCGCGAATTGCCTCGTACGCTTGTTGGTCAAGAGCGTTGGGGACGCTTTCCGCAGAACTGTCTCGACTTCACCGTAGTGTCCTCGGTCCAAATTGTCCTGTATTTTTTGCAGCTGTGCTGATGGAGCGTTTCCTGGGTCGATCAAACGAGTCTGCGGAACTTCGGGTAAGGCGCGATGCTCAGAAGGAAGAACACGTTCATCGATCAAAAACTGAGGGTCGGGCGGCACGTCAGGCCCGGATGCCGGCGTAGTGGAAGGGGCCGGCTTGAACCAGAGGTGGAACACGATAAACAGAAGCAAGACGATGCCGATGAAGCGGATGACGGAAGAAATATCTCTTCGGTACATAAGCTGATGGTCTTGGCTTACTCAGTGTGGGATGCCGTCCTTCGCATTAACGGTTCAACGCAGACGAAAGCCGCCGGTTCCCTGTTTAATGGTTTGCCACTCTGCTGTCTGATGGCAGCGTTCACATTGCGGGCCAAACCCGCCTCCGTGTTTGTCGTCTTTCTTGTGACAAGTCACGCAAGCCGATGAAGCGACGAGGTGTTTCTCCATAGGTGCCTTATGGCAATCGTAGCACCCCAGTCCTTTATGCCCTCCATCGAGCTTGAATTTGGTGCGTGTGTCGTGATCGAAGTCCCATAGCTTCCAATCCCGAGAGCTATGACAGTCTTCACATCGATTACCAAGTTTTCGACGATGGGTATCGTTGCTTTTATGGCAGGAGTAACAGTCGACCGGGGTCTTATCCTTATACAGGTGTCCCGTATGACAACTGTGGCACATCACTATACGGTGTTGGCCGAGTAAAGGGTATTTCGTGTCTTGATCATGATTGAAAGGAGGGGTTTTCCATTGCTGCTCCGTATGACATTTGTCGCATTTTTCTCCGAAGCTATTGTGATGGATATCATCCTTCTTGTGGCAGGCGTAACAGTCAGTCGGTGTTTTGTCCTTGTACAGGGTGCCTTTATGGCATCCGTCGCACTTTGTTTTTCGATGATAGCCTCTGAGCGGGTAGGCGGTATCGCGATCGTGCTCAAAGAGCATGACTTTCCAGTCCCGTTCGGTGTGGCAGCGTGCGCACGATTCGCTGAACCGACCTTTGTGCTTGTCGTCCTTTTTATGGCAGGCAAAGCAGTCCGCCGGTGTTTTATCGTGGTACAGATTCCCCTTATGGCAAGACAGGCATTTGGTCGTGACATGCTGCCCCCGTAACAGATATTTGGTGTGAAGGTCATGATCGAAGGTGATCGCCTTCCAATCGCTTGCTGCGTGGCACGCCTCGCATTGGTCTCCGTACGACCCTTTATGGGTGTCGTCTTTTTTGTGGCAGGAATAACAATCCAAGGGAGCGTCTTTAAAGGCTGGCGTCAAATGGCATTTCTTGCATTCCACCCGAACATGTTTCCCAACGAGAGGGAACCGCGATTTGTTGTGGTCGAACGGCGTTTTCTTCCACGACCGATCATCATGGCAGTCCTCGCACTTCGTGCCCTCTTGACCCTTATGTTTATCGTCTTTCTTATGACAGGAATAGCAGTTCATCGGGGTGTCCTTATACCGATCGTTTGAATGGCAGTCTTTGCAGGGTACCTCCACATGCTTATTCCGAAGCTTGTAGCGGGTCTTGTCGTGGTCGAACCGCATCTCCTTCCAATTCCGTTCCGTATGACAATCCGCGCAGGCGCTCCCAAGCTTTCCTTTGTGCTTATCGTCTTTCTTATGGCAGCCATAGCAGGATGACGGGGCCTCACGGAACTTGATGTTCGGTTTGTGGCAGGCCTTGCACTCGACCTTCTTCGTATCGGCATGGGCGCCTTTGAGCGGGAAATCTGTCTGGCTATGGTCGAACGTCTGCTCCGTAATCGGTGCAATATTTTCAGTGCGGCCTTTATGCTCCGTATGGCAATTTCTGCATTCCCGTTGGTCTTTGAAGCGTCCGTGAAAACCCTGTTTCCGGTCAACATCGTTGCGGATATCTTTATGGCAATCCAGACACAGAGTTGTCTGCGCCGCTTTGTCGAACCGCTTATGGCATGTGGTGCAGGTGTCTTCCCACTTGGCATGGCCTTCGATCACTTGACCCGGCATCAAAGCGGTTTCGACGTTTTCTGCCCGGGCCGAATTGGCCAGACATAAAGCTCCCAAAGCGGCGAGAGCAACGATGGTGCGTGGTATGCGTACGGTGCTCACTGGATCAGTACATATAGACGCTGACGACGTGAAAGATCGTACTGGCCGCCAGGAGGTAGACGAACGGAATGTGGAGAACGTGCCACCAAGAGAACAATCGCTCATAGGTGCTGAAATAGGCCACTCGTTCGACCTCCTGAAGGTATCGGGAAGCGAGATAGATAGCCTCCGCAGCCCCTCCATGAAATTCAGGGTGCGATTCTGACCTCATCACTTTTCTCAATTCTCTGGCACAGCGCAAATCGACGAACGCCCGCCTTATCCGTACCGCGAGCAGGTGCCAGACCGCCATGGCAAAGGATCGATCGGTTCTGATCGTCTGCTGTTCAAATGAGTGAATCCAGCGCTCGACCCGTGGGGCGAAATGCAAGCGGGACTTTGTTGTGTCGGCCTCGCTAGAGAACGCCGTTTGGACTTTTCCCAAGCTGGCCCGCCGGCCGTACAGCCCGTGATGAATTTTAGTGTAGACGAATCGGCCGATCACTCCGCTGATTACGACGATCAGCATGCTGAAGAGTGCGACGGCGGCATTTGCTGATCGGATATGGAACGTGGAGTGAAACAGCACAAGGGTCGGTCCGGCAATCCCTAATATCATGTGGAGCCGGAACCAATGCTTCAATTTTCCCCAACTCTGCATGAAGCCTACCCGCTTGCGAAGCGGGTACGTGAGCATGACCACCATCATGGTCGTCCCGACAACTCCCAGGTAAAATCCGAAATCCGACCGTGGCGTGTAGTACTTTCCCTGGGCGACGGCAAAGGCGACAGCTGCAAGGGGCACGACGGTCAATGCACCTACCCGTTGCATCAGTCGGGATGGCCCAACGTCTTCATCCGTTGAATTACGGATGTGAGTTGTCCGTTGAGGTAGAGGAGGAGCCTGCGGTCGCCGCATTTCAGCTACGGGCACGGTGTTCATTCCTTAAGTGAATGAGATCGTTATGGGGCTTGATTTGAACTGATCCATCGCCCAATCGCAATTCTTGGACCCGGGAACACAGAGAGCGTGATGAGTCTTTCTCAATGGTTACACGTGGGATGATATTCCCAATTGTACCAACTGCAGGATCTTGCCTACAGCTTGTGTTCGTCTAACGCACATTTGGACGGACAATTTCAATGGGCAATCTCCCCCATTCCATGAAATCAGCTCCTTATGGTGTCCATCTCACAGGTATGGTGATTGCTTGACAAGTGGGGCATTTGACGCCTCTGAACATGGGAAAAAAATACCAATATTGAAGTAGGGCGGCCAGGTAATTGCGATTTCTCGTCGGCGGGAAGGAAGCACAACCGGATGGATCATCTGGGCAAGTCGAGCCGTTGGTGGCGACGCGGACTGGTATCAGCCGGTATTATCGCGCCGTTCTTGGCTGTGTTGCTGTGGATGGCATGGTCTGACCTGTCGTCTGCCCAAGGGGACAACCGATCAAATCTGGAATTTAATCACGCCTCAACTGGGTTTCAACTCACCGGTGGCCATGCGCAAGTGGTGTGTGAGCGGTGCCACGTTCAGGGAGTGTTTCGTGGAACCCCCACGCAATGTTTCCAGTGCCACTCGCCTGGTGGACGAGTGATGTCAACCTTCAAGCCCTCGAACCATCTTCCGACGACGGTTAATTGTAGCAGTTGTCACCGCACGACCAACTGGGTGCCGGCATTTTTTACGCACAATGGAGTGGCTCCAGGAACCTGCGCCACATGCCATAACAATTCCATCCAGCGGGGGAAACCGGCGACCCATATTCCAACGACGCAGTCGTGCGACGCCTGCCATCGTCCGACGATGTGGACGGCAGTGGCCTTCACGCATGCCGGTGTCACTCCCGGTACCTGCGCCACCTGCCACAATGGAGTACAGGCGACCGGGAAACCGGCCAATCATATACCTACCACTCAGTCCTGCGACAGTTGTCACACTGTTGGGACGACCTGGGCCCTCGCACGCAATAGCTACGACCACACGGGTATCACCTCCGGCTGTGCTGATTGCCATGCTGCCACGGGATCGTCGACGTTCAAGGGTTTGTTCAAGCCGGCCAATCACATTCCCACTATATTGGGATGTGAGACCTGCCATAAATCCACGATGACGTTCAGCGGCACCTTGATGAACCATAGTGGAGTGCCCCCCGGAACATGTGCCACCTGCCATGTGACCGGGATGAAATTCGCCGGCAGTATCGTTACCAAGCCGACGACCCATTTCCCAACCACGGCCGGATGCGACTCCTGCCACAATACCACTTCATTCGGACCTGGAACTCCGATGAATCACACCGGGATGACCACTGGTTGTGCCAGTTGCCATGCGACCGGTATGCATTGGATCGGGGGCATCGTTACCAAGCCGACGAACCATTTCCCGACCACCGCTCCCTGTGAATCCTGTCACACGTCGACGACTTCGTTTTCCGGTACTCCTTTTGGCCATCCTGGAATTGCAGTCGGCGGCGGGACCTGCGCCGCCTGCCATACCGGAACCTATGTGGGAGTTGTCGGCAAACCGGCCATGCATATTACGACTTCGAGCTCATGCGATACCTGCCACAAATCCCTGACATCGTTTACCGGAATATCGACGCCCAATCACAGCACCTTCTCGCCGCCGGTCACGTCGGCCACCACCTGCGCGACAGCGAACTGCCATGATGGACGGGCGGCGGTCGCGAGGCCCGTTAACCATATCACCATTACGACGACGCAATGCGGCACCTGCCACCGATGGCCGACAACATCACCGGCGACCTTCGGGCCCGGTACACCGATGAACCACACGGGCATTACGACCGGATGTGTGACCTGCCACGCCACGGGCAGCACTTTCTTTGGGGTGACGATGGTCACTAAACCGGCCAATCACTTCCCGTACAGTCCGACGACGACGGGATGCGAGAACTGCCATAACACCGTGACATTCGGACCGGCGACACCATTTACGCACGCGGGTATTTCCATCGGCAGCCACAACTGCGGGACCTGCCATACCGGGTCCTATATTGGCGTACTCGGCAAACCGGCAATGCATGTGACCACATCGAGTTCGTGCGATACCTGCCACACATCGTTGACGACGTTCGCTGGTATATCGACCCCGAATCACAACACCTTCACGCCGATTGTCACTACGGCTACTACCTGCGCGGCGGGGGGCTGCCATGATGGAAGGAAAGCTATGGCCAAGCCGGCCAACCATATTCCCGTCACCACGACGCAATGTGGGACTTGCCACCGGTGGCCGACGACCACACCGGCGACCTTCGGACCTGGCACACCGATGAACCACGCGGGTATTACAACCGGGTGCGCGACATGCCATGGGGCAGGTCAGTCATGGGCAGGCGGAGTTGTGACCAAACCATCGAACCACTTTCCGACGACGAGTCCCTGCGAACTTTGCCACAAATCGACGACGACGTTCAGCGGGACCGTCATGAATCACACCGGTATCACGACCGGATGCACGACATGCCACGGGGCCGGTCAATCATGGGCGGGTGGGGCTGTGACCAAACCATCGAACCACTTCCCGACGACGAGTCCCTGCGAGTTCTGCCATAAATCGACGACGACGTTCAGCGGGACCGTCATGAATCACACAGGTATCACGACCGGGTGTACGACATGCCATGGGGTAGGTCAATCATGGGCGGGTGGAATTGTGACCAAACCGTCGAACCACTTCCCGACGACCAGTCCCTGTGAGCTCTGCCACAAATCGACGACGACGTTCAGCGGGACCGCGATGAATCATACCGGCATCACGACGGGCTGCGCCACGTGTCATGGGGCGGGATTGTCGTGGGCCGGCGGCATCATGACGAAGCCGGCGAACCACTTCCCGACCACAGCCGCATGTGAACTCTGTCATTTGTCTACCAAGGCCTTCAGCGGGGCAAGAATGGTCCACACTACGCTCACCGGAATTATGCCAGGGGGCTGCAATACCTGCCATGAAGCCGGCATGAGTTGGGTTGGAGGAATTGTCACAAGGCCGCGCGACCATACGGGCGGCAAAGCGGCCCCCAACTCATGTGACAAATCAGGCTGCCATAGAGGATACAGCAGTTTCTAGCAGATGAGAGACCGTGGTTTAGTGGATCGAGTCCCAAACCGCATTGCGCACGCGGTCGTCGAGACCGGAAGGGAAGCGTAATTGAATACGGAACACGAACGCAACGACTTCCGGTTTCGATGGTTGGCATATCGGATGTAGGCCGGCCAGCCCCACAAGCCAGGTCAAGGATGTCTTCGTTTTAACGGCAATCCATCACAATGCGGAATCGGGCTGATGTGAACCACCTAGAAAGTAGGAGTGTGCTCGTGAGGGTGTTTTGTGATCAGAAGCGAAAACGCTATGGTGTCCTGGCGGTTTTTCTTTGTGCGGGGATGTCTGTAGCCGGTCTGATGAATGCCGAACTTGCAGGCGCTCAAGTGTTGGATCGCATTGAAATTGTTGAATCGCAGGATGCAGCCGAAATCCATATTATCTTCAATACCCGCGCCGTGTATTTAAGGCATACGCCGGCAGAGAAAGGCGATCTCATCCGTATTTTTCTCGGGTTCCCGGATCTTGATCGGTCTCAACGCTTTGCGCGAGAACTTGCTTCCCCACCGCCAAGCGATCTCATTCCAAAATTCTCAGTGACATTTCCCGATCAGGCCACGAACGGCCTGACGGTTCAATTCGAAAAACCGGTGCGATTTAGAATCAGCCAACGGGATATTCGAAGCGCAAGCCGCATCGTCATTGCGGTGAAGTTGGATCGCCCCAAGTCATTGCCACCGGTACCGCCGGAAATGAACATTCCAGGGGTGACTCCTCCGGCGGCGCCAGGCGCCGTGCAGTCGTTCGAAGTCCCGCCGTTTCGAGCCGGATCGGACGTGGAGAAATATGCCGAGGATGTGATGAAGTTGGGACAGCAAGCGTTAAACGCTGGAGAAAATGAGAAAGCAATCCAGGCCTTTAACGCCATCCTTGCACTTCCGCAAAACCGGCAGGCACGGAGTGCTCAAGAGTGGATCGGTATGGCCAGACAGCGGAGCGGCGACTACGTCAAGGCGAAGGCGGAATATGAACTCTATCTCAAGTTGTATCCTGAAGGAGCCGAGGCAAAGAGGGTGCGAGAGAGGTTGGACGCGTTACAGCAGGCCTTGAGCCAAAGTGCGCAGACGAGAACCGGCAAACCGGTCAGGAAAATCGAAGAGACGAAGGTCTACGGGAGTCTTTACGCATATTATTATGGGGGATTTACACAGGAGACGATCACCGATAAGACGAGGCAGTTATCAACGACGAACGCCACGACGAATCTGTCGCGCCAGGATCAATCTCTGGTGCAAAGCGCCTTTGACATCACAGGCCGGTATCGCAAAGACGAGTATGACAACAAGGTGGTCGCTCGTGGAACCCAAATGTATAATGACCTCGCCACCATCGATGCCCGGCGCAATATCAGCCGTCTACGTGCGCTCTATTACGAAACCTCCGCTCAGGATTGGTACTTACTTCGGGTCGGACGGCAGCCGGGAAATACCGGCGGTATCTTGGATTACCGGTTTGACGGCGCATGGTTCCGCTATACAGCCGTTCCTCAATTGCTCAATATCAATGTGGTGGGAGGGCAGCCCCGGCAGTTTAGTTTAAGTTCGACGTACGTTCCCGACGATCCACGGAACTTCAGGGCCGACCTCGACCGATATTTCTATGGGGTGAACGTCGATATTGGACCGGTCTGGCAGGCCTGGAGCGGGAACGCTTATTTTCTGAACCAAATGGTCAATGGAGTGGTGGACCGCCGGGCAGTGGGATCGGAATTGCGCTATGCGTCCAACGGCAAGAACGCCTTCGGCTTGGTGGACTATGACATTTCCTACGGCGCCCTCAATATCGCGATGTTCAATGGAACCTGGGTCACCGAGGGTACCACGTTCACCTTCATGGCCGACCATCGGCGGACGCCCTATCTCCAAACAACCAACGCGCTGTTCGGAGTGCCCAATGCCTCAATGAGCATCATCGGTACCGGGAACGAAGCCCTGTTGCGTTCACAAGCGAAGGCCATTACGGCCAAGAGCGATCTCTTTCTCGCCGGTGTCCTGCATTCAGTCACGCAGAATTGGCAGATCGGCGGGGACATCCGCCTGAATCGTATTTCCGGAACATCGGCGTCCAACTGCCTGATCATCTTGCCGGGCACGAGCACGTTGTTTCTCAATCCCAACGCAACGACAGATGCTCCCTGCACCTTGCAAGCTCTTCCGGGTAGCGGGAATATCTGGACCTTCACCGGACAGGCGATCGGGAACCGCTTCCCGACGGAAAATATGACCCTTGTCATGAACAGCAGTTACATCACAAACGAAGCCTATAAGGCCCAAACTCTAACGCTCAATACGCTGACACGGATTAGCCCCCAGTTCCAATTCGATACCTTCGTCATCCTCTATCACCAGAGAGACAATCTTGGCGTCGATTTATACCGAATGACGCCGACCCTTCGTATGAACTACCGATTTTTCAATAATTGGACGCTCGAAGGATCCGGCGGCATTGAACAGTCACTGAGCAATAGTGCCGCGCAAAAAGACTCAATGAGACGGGAATTCTTTTTTCTCGGCCTCCGGTGGGACTTTTCCTAAGGAACGATGGCTCTTCACTGAAACAGGCAAGAGAGGAAAAGCCTATGTCTTACTCGTATCTGACCCTGTTGATGTATCTTATTCCATTTCTCGTGGTCCTGGCACTGTATCGCAAGCGCCACCGCCGAAAAGAAAGGCACCACAGCTCCCGTTTGGCAGAGTCGGTCAAATCGGGTATTCCTGAGCCCACAACCCTTCATCCGGTGATTGATCCCAATAAGTGTCTAGGGTCCGGGGCCTGTGTAAGGGCCTGTCCGGAACAGGCGCTCGGGATAGTGAAGGGTAAAGCCATGCTGGTTGCGCCGGATCATTGCATTGGGCACGGAGCCTGCCAAATGGCGTGTCCGGTCGAAAGCATTACTTTGGTGTTTGGCACGGAGAAGCGGGGGATCGACATTCCTCAAGTCAAGCCGACGTTTGAAACGAATGTGCCGGGCATCTTTATCGCCGGCGAGTTGGGCGGAATGGGGCTTATTCGGAAAGGGGTGGATCAGGGCGCGCGGGCGATGGAGACAATCCGCAAAAACAGGGCGACAGGGGAGAGGCTCGATGTGGTCATCGTGGGGGCCGGACCGGCCGGCCTTTCCGGTTCCCTCGCCGCCAAGGAAGCGGGGCTGCGATTTGTGACGATCGAGCAGGAGGTCGGCCTGGGCGGATCAATCTTTCACTATCCACGGCGGAAACTCGCGATGACCGCTCCCATGAAGCTGCCGATCGTGGGAATATTCGACAAACGGGAAATCAGCAAAGAGGAACTGCTCGAATTTTGGAACAGCGTGATCAGGAAAACCCGCTTGGAGATTAGATTCGCCGAACGGATGGAAACGATTACCAAAGAGAACGGGGGGTTCGTGGTCAAGACGTCAAAGAGTAATTATAAAACCAAGAATGTGCTCCTGGCGATTGGGAGGCGCGGGACCCCCCGCAAACTCGATGTGCCGGGCGAAACGCAATCGAAGGTGGTGTATAGCCTGGTCGATGCCGCGCAGTATCAGGGACAGCATGTTCTCGTTGTCGGCGGCGGAGACAGCGCCGCCGAAGCCGCGCTCGCTATCGCAGCCGAACGCGGCACGACTGTGACGGTGTCGTGCCGCGGCGAGGAGATTTTTACCCGGCCAAAGGAAAAGAACCGCCAGCGGCTCAAGCAGGAGATTGAGAAACGCCGGCTCACGGTTTATACGAATGCCAATGTGAAAGAAATTGAAACCGACCTGGCGACGTTGGTGCGCGAAGGGAAGAACGTCGTGATTAAGAACAACGCCGTGATCGTCTGCGTCGGCGGAACGCTGCCCACGCCGATGCTCAAACAGATTGGGGTGATGGTGGACACCTGCTATGGCACAGCCGTATCCCATTGATCCGGCGTGCGTTACTCACCGGAGTCGTATTTGATGGCCATGCCGGAGAGCGACCGTTCTATTCTTGGTTGATCGACAGCTCCTTGAACCAAGAGGTATGGATTGGAACTGTAGGGGGTATACCAGCCGTATCCATACCAGCCGAACCCGGCTCCCATCGGACCGAGGATCCCCCTCTCGTAGAATGGAGTCGTGGCAGGCGACATGATTACCACTGGTCGTTCCGGAATGACGGCATCAGCTCCAAGCTTCCCTGCTCGATCTAAGAGCGATTGGCGCAGCCCTTCTTCACTGACAACGGTGCTTGTCACGGTCACACGGGCCACTTCGCTATAGGTGCGAGTGGGCGGCTCAGGCAGCCATTCAACAGGCTTGGCTCCCGCCTGGCGTGGAGGGATGTCGTCAGTGAAATATTCCACGCGGGTGTTAACGCAGCCGGCGACCAAGGTGCCAAGCATGCATATAATGATAATGAAACAAGAGGCAATGGCCATTATGAACACCTGTTTTTAGTCTACCCTTTCTTAGCGATATCTTGCGACCCCTCCTAAGGGGGACCGAGTTACAGAGAGTCGAAGGATAGCTTGTAAGAAAATCAGGAGACCAAGAATCGAGCACGGGAAGGGAAGGAGGTGTTTATCTTACGGAAACAGTAATGAAGCTGGTCTGTTTCTACCGCTAGGTTTTGAGTCGTGCGCTCGTCCATGTGACGACGTTCCCCGTCCATGTGCCGCTCAACGAGACTCTGTGGCCTGCCATAAGTTGCTGAAAAAATTCGGAACGCCCGATGACGGTCCCATCCGTTCCAATGAACTTGTTGCCAGAAATTCCGGCTGTATCGATCGTGGCGCCACCGATGCTCAATATCGGCTCCGACACTGATCGTACCGGGCCTTGAATTTTTACCGTGGTGTTTGGGTCGCTTCGTTCCAGTTCGGTGGCGCGCAGGCCTCCGTTGACGGCTCGACCATGGACCTCGAGGCGATCACCGGCATGAATGCCTTCGAAGGTTTTGAGATTGCCTTCTCCCTCGATGGCCGTGTGAGCATCGACAAAAACGGTCATGCCCGCGAGGCCCGCCAGAGTCAAGGATTTTGTCGCGCTCTCGATCGTGACGACAGTGGATGTCAGTTCGAACTCGCCTTCAAACGAAACCTGTTCAGCCTGAAAGATGCCAGCCGTCAAATAACCTTGGATGACCACATGGGCGTCGGGCACCAGGTCGCTCAACGTGCCACCCTCGAAGATCGTCGTTGATAAAGTTTGAACGCGAAGGTTATTTATGACGAAATCCCCAGGTCCAGTGACCTGAAGAATGAATCCCTCCAGTTGGGCTTCTTCGCTGTCTTCGACGCCGAATCCGAGCAAGGTCACGCGGGTGGCAATGAGTGTTCCACCTGATGTTCCACCTCCGTTATTCCATTGCTCGCCCCCGATGTGTACCACAAGGCCGTTCCAGGTTGAGGACGTGGCCGGCATCTGGCTGATCTCTGATGTCGGATCCGAATAGTCGATCCGGAGTGCGCCGATCTCGAAGGTTTTCGCCAGAATGTCATGGTGTTTGATAGTCCCTTGCACTTCATAGTGGGGGGGATCGGTATGCATCATGATCAGGGTAGCCAGTATATGGCCGTCCCCCACGACGAATCCGCTGACTTCAATGCGGTCCTTATCAGGTATGAGGCTGATGACGGACTGTCCTGCGATACTGGCATCAATGATGGTCTTTTGATCGATATGGATAACCTGTCCGAGGACCGTCACACTGAGGCCGTCGGCTGCTACAGACTGCACGGTTCCTTCGACGGTTTCTTCATATGTGATCTTCTCGGCGATATTTTTCAAAGGCCGGTTGTGGGAATACTGTTCGGTTGTCCTGCCATTGATAAGCACGACCATGCCGAGTTTGAGCTTGTTCACAGAACTACAGGGGGCATCATCGATACAATAGGTCGCATTGGAATTGTCATATTCCGTCCCCGAGATGTAGACACTCCCGAATTTGGTCACGGGTCCTGACGAGACGGTTGCGACGGAACCGGTACCGCCGATTCCGCCGCCGGCTTGAGGGACTGGGCCGCAGGATGCGACTGCGAAAAAGAGGCCGACAAGACCCAAAATCTGTCTTGCAACGGAGCTCATCATGGGCGCAGTTTCCGCTTCTTCGGTCCCGTTGATTCGTCCTCTGTGCGGTCTTCGAATTGATAGATGCCGATCCCCGTTCGGACTCGGCCCGTTCCTTTGCTCGTCGGGTTGACGTCACGGTCTCGATTCGACAGCCACCGATCCAGGGATTCAAGCAGTTCCTGGCCGCGAGCGGCCGCAATCGCGCGGAACTCCTGTGCCGCCTCGATCGGAACATTATCGTATAAAACTTTGCGTTGGAATCGAGGTTTCTGGGGGGCCACAAAGATGTTATGGTCGATAGTGGAAATCAAATCCGCAGTATCGGTGCCAAGTATCCGGAGCTTCTCAGGAGCGCTTTTCTGAGGAATGTAGCCGCGAGTATGCAGGCAAATGCGTCCATCTTTGAGCTGGCCGACGGCTCCTGTATGGAGCAATTCATCCAACATGGCGCGGACCGGAATATCTCCGCTGTAGGCCTTGACCAGCGAGGCAAATGATCCTCGCTTGCCGTTGAGCGGCAAGGGGGCGGGGTGTCCACGACCATCGCCATATTTCGAGTCTCTGAGCCAGCCGGCTATCACTCGTGCTGCTCGATTATATTCTTCGGCCATCGCATCGTCACCATCCGTCCGTTGAGCCAGAAGCGCCTGAACCTCCTTTCTCGTCAGTCCGGTCAAAATCGCGATTCTGGAGACCGTCGCCTTTTTGCCGTTGATGCCGAACTCCTCTTTGGCCAGGTCCACGTAAACTTGCTTGACGAGGTCGTACAAAGATCTCGCCGCCTTCCCATTGCGAAGGAACATGCGAACGAGCGGAACGAGAAGCGTGCGTGTGGCTGCTGAGAGTGCGTGAGTGTGCCTCGCTTTCATCGCTGGGAAGCTATTCCCACTAAGGATTCCCTGTCAAGCCCTTGAGGCGTATCCACGCCGAATCCTCCACCAGCGTTCGATCCGTCGAATCAATGAATCACCGTAAATATAGTCCTTGACGGTGATTGGAAACGGCGGTATGTCCCATGGCCATGGCGCAATCATCCACCTCGGTGGCTTACGGGTCCATCGTGCTCGCGGCGGTACTCTGGGGCGGCTCGATTGTTGCGCAGAAGATGGCATTGGGATCGTTTTCCGCCGTGGAAGCATCGGTTCTGCGAGATCTCGGCGGCTTGGTGATTCTCCTGGTGACCTGGTGGTTTCAAGACAAAGGCCCTTTCCGCATCAACTGGTCCGACGCTCGTTTGCTCGGTCTGCTCGGCCTCGGTGTCTTGGGCAATCATCTGCTGATTCTCATGGGGTTGAATTATGTAAGCGGCGCCGTAGGCGGCGTCATCATCGGGGCGAGTCCGGTCGTAACGACGCTGCTCTCGGCGATGTTGATTCGAGACGTTCCGTTGCGCGCCGTATGGCTCGGCGCCCTGCTCTCGTTTGCCGGTGTCGGATTGGTCTCGGTGGCTGGATTTCAAGCTGCCGGTGAACAACCGTTGCTCGGCGGTACACTCGTGTTTCTGGGTGTAGTCAGTTGGGCGCTGTACAGCATCGGCAGCCGGACCATCATGGAGCGGATCTCGTCGCTGACCGTCAACTGGACGACATTGTTGGTCGCGACGGTCTTGCAAATCCCGCTTCTATGGACTGACCGAAAAATGATCGACGCGGGTCCGGCGTCGGTGACCATGTCCGATTGGCTGGCGCTCGGATATCTGGTTGTATTCGCCACGGCGGTGGCGCAGCAGGCCTGGTTGTTCGGCATCAAGGGCATCGGCCCCTCGCGGGCCTCGGTCCTGGGAAATCTCACACCGGTTGCCGCTATCGGATTGTCCGCGCTCATTCTAAGTGAAATAGTAGGCACCGTCGAACTCGTCGGGATCGCCCTTATCTTAGCCGGTGTCTGGGTGGTCAATCGGCAAACAGCCGAGATCTCCGGCTAAAACCTGGTCCTTTTTTAAACATCCCATCTCGATCTCGATCCTAGCCCCTCCAGTGGAGTATCATACGCACGCCTTCTGGCGACCCGGTGTGATGGCTTCATCACCCGACTCACATGGAATGAGACACAGCGAGTTCTCAGATCGCAGCTGATCATGAACAGTAAATATGTTCAGATTCTGATTCCACTGGTCATGGCCGCGACGGTCATTATCGATGCGGTGATCCCGATCGGGTATGAGGTATGGGTTGGGTATGCCTTTGCCGTTTTGTTGTGTTTGTGGATCGAACGGCCAAGTGCTCCTTATATCGTCGCGGCCGTCGCCACGGTGCTCTTACAAGCGGGGTTCATGCTGTCGGCTCCCAGCAGCGCGCCGGACCTTGCCATGTTCAATCGCATGGTGGGCGCCGCTCTTCTCTGGATTACGGCCGGGCTGGTATGGCGAGCAAGACTGGCGAAGCTCGACGATGCCACCAGAAGGCTGGGGGCCATTGTGGAAAGCAGCAGTGATGCCATTCTAAGCGTAACCCCCGACGGATTCGTGACCACTTGGAATGCGGGCGCGGAGGGAATTTTCGGGTATACCGCCGGGGAAATGATCGGCGGTTCGATTCTGACACTCATTCCGCCGGATCGCCAAAAAGACAAGACGTGGCTGCTCTCCACTGTGCGGGGTGTGCAGACGATTCATACCTATGATGCCGTGCGGTTGACAAAAGATGGCCGGTGCATCGATGTGTCGGTCACGGTATCTCCGCTCAGGGATGCGGCCGGTCAGTTCGTGGGCGTATCGGAAATCGTCCGCGATATCAGCGAGCAGAAGCGCGCCCAGACCCTCCTGCGGCAGGCCCACGAGCGTCTGGAGATGAAGGTGCAGGAACGCACAGTCGAATTAAGCGGTGCCAATCATTCCCTCCGGGAACTTTCCAGCCGGCTGATGCAGGTGCAAGAGGAAGAACGAAGCCGGCTGGCCCGTGATCTGCACGATGAAATCGGACAATTATTGACCGCGCTGAAAATTGATCTGCAAGAATTTCAGCATGGCGGGGTCGGGCAAGCCCATGCTGGCGCGCTTACCGACAGTCTCGAGCTGGTGGATCATCTGTTGACTCAGGTACGGACTCTGGCCTTGGATCTGCGGCCGTCCGTTCTTGATGATCTGGGATTGGTGCCGGCATTGCGATGGTATGCGAACCGGCAGGCGAAACGGAACGGATGGACACTCTCGCTCTCTGTGGAGGGTATGGCTAGGCGGGTTCCCGTTCCGATCGAGGTGGCTTGCTTCCGGATTGCGCAGGAGGCGCTCACGAACGTTGCGAAGTATGCAAGGGCAAAAACCATTGATCTGACGTTACATCGGCAGAATCAGGACGTGACCCTGGTCATTCAGGACGATGGCGTGGGTTTCGACGTCATGTCCGCGCGGCAGCGCGCGCAGGAGGGACAGTCCATTGGGTTGCTAGGCATGGAAGAGCGGGTGAGGCTGGCCGGCGGCATTTTGGAGATTTCTTCAACTCCTGGCCGGGGGACGACGATCCTGCTTCGATTCCCGCTTTCGGAACCTGAACCTTCCGAGCGGCGTCGTACGGCTGAGGTGATGTCTACATGAGCCGCCTTCGAGTGATGATTGTCGAGGATCATGCCTTGGTTCGGGCCGGGATGCGGGCCCTTCTGGAAAAGATCGACGGCATCGACGTGGTCTCGGCCGTCGGCGACGGTTGGGAAGCCGTCAAGGCTGTGCAAGCTGATGTTCCGGATCTGGTGTTGATGGATATTGCGATGCCGGAATTGAACGGATTGGACGCGACATCCAGGATTGTGAAGGAATCTCCGGCCACCCGCGTTATTTTGCTGTCGATGCACGCCAATGAAGAGTACCTCCAGCAGGCCCTGCAATCGGGTGCCTCCGGATACCTCTTGAAGGGGGCTGAGTTGGCCGAGCTGGAGTTGGCCATCAAGACGGTGAGCAAGGGCGAATCCTACCTGACCCCAGCGGTGGCGAAGTATGCGATTGAGGCCTATCGGGAAAAATCCGATGGTCCCACCGGCCCCTTGGCCAAGCTCAGCATGCGCCAGCGTGAAATTTTGCAGCTCATCGCGGAGGGCCACACCACGAAGGATATGGCCCAGCGCCTGAATGTGAGCGTCAAAACCGTCGAAACCCATCGGGCCCACCTGATGGAACGGCTCGAAATTCACGATGTGCCTGGGCTCGTCCGCTTTGCGGTGCGCGTGGGGTTGATCCAGCCCGATTCGTAACCGCTCCATCCTTCATTTCGACCTCCCTCCATGAACTCGGCCAAGCTGCTCAGGGATCTTTCTCCTTGTCTCTCAGGATTTCCCCGATGGGGTTCCCCCATCGCTTCTGACATGCTGTACCCATGGATGGCAAAAGCCACGGCAAGCCTCTCCGTACGCTCCTCGTCGACGATAGTTTGGAAATGCTGAGGCGTCTCGAGCAGTGGCTCGTCGGACACTCCGGCTTCGAAATCGTCGGCAAGGCCTATTCGGGGCCCGATGCCATCACGCAGTCGTATGCGCTTCGCCCGGACCTCGTGGTGATGGATGTGACGATGCCGCTTATGAACGGGCATCAGGCGGCGCTCAAGATGAAATCAGGTGGGCACCGGCCGGCGGTGATTCTGACATCATTTTTTGACATGGATGATGTTTCTCCTGAATCTTTACGGAAAGCCGATGCTTTTCTCAGGAAGGACTCTCTTCACAAAGAGTTGCTTCCGACCGTGGCACGGCTCTTTCCCGAGCTGCAGGGTTTCACGCAGGCGTATTTGTCAACCGGAAAGGAGCTGCCATGGACTGTGAACGCTGTAAAGGAAGGATGATGCCGCAACGGTGTATCGACCACAGCGCGCAGGAAGAGCGGATTCGAGAGCGGCCTTGGCTCTGTATGAACTGCGGGAATGTCGTGGACTCTGTCATTTTACAGAATCGGACCGTGCAACAATCGATGCCGGTACCACAAGGCCGACGGCCGCATGGACCTCCGATGAGGCGCTTTGATCCATGCCGAGCCTTTTGAGGCGCCTGAAGAGGCACCTCTGGAGAAAGGGGAGAGCTTATGTATGTCAAGGGGTTCATTATCGAAGACGATCGGGGAAGGGAAATCGTAGCGTTGTGCGAGCCACCCTATGCGCAACCGGCGAAGACGTTTTCTATTCGAGGCTGGCAGCGGCTTCGGCTGGTTCCGTTGCGGCATACGAAACAAGAATATCGCCGCATTGTGGGGGGAGTAGAAGCTACGTTGCACGATCTATTGGATCACCTTCCGAGTTCAGTGAGGGCATAAAACACAAAGCACAGTTCACCAGCAGGATCGGTTCCTTGGCTGTCCGGTGCACCCTGTCCCTGTCTCACGACTATCCGCTAGAATTCTCCTCGCCCTGCTAGGACCTCGTACAGTATGATAGCGTTTTTTTGACTGGAAGGACCGCCGTGTTGGCACAGCGCATCGAGGAAGTCACCGAAGCGAATCGAAAATTTTACGTCGCGTTTGAGAGCCTCGACATCGCCAGGATGGACGAGGTTTGGGCGCATCAGGACTACGTCACCTGCATTCATCCTGGCTGGACCATTCGTTCGGGATGGCCTGCGGTCCGCGATTCCTGGGTGCTGATCTTCAACAATACCTTTTCGATGAAATTTGAACTTGCCGATGTAATGGTGCAGGTCGCGGGTGATATTGCTTGGGTGCTTTGCGTGGAGAATCTGATCACGCAACAATCAGATGAGGCACAGCAGGCGAAGGTGCTGGCGACGAACCTTTATGAGCGAATCGGCGACGAATGGCTGCTGATTCATCATCATGGGTCGGCGGTTATGGGATGAGAGCGCGGGTCCTGTCGGCGAACAGCCCAAGCGTGCTCGCACCCCCGCCCGGTGTGGGGTCCCCCGCTGCGCGCGCTTGGGCGCCGCTCGCCACCACCCGCTTGGGGATGGGTAAAGCGGTAAGAAGAGAGCGGTGCTCGCTCAATGCGCGCAATCGAAACACTCCCCAGGCCCTAACCCTTGGTTGTGGTAGGAGGAGAAGTGCTCGCTGTATGCGTGCAGGAGAAAACCATCTCACCGCCCGCTCGAAGAGCAGGGATAAGTCTGCTCGCGGATCGCGCGCCCTAACGCGCCCTAAGAAGGGCCTCGATCGACGCGCGCAGTGGAGAGAGAAACTGTCCCATCCCTTTGTATTGGAGGGGAGGGGGAAATAGGACTCGCTACATGCGCGTAGTGAAGAAAGGAACCATCCCATTTGAGCCAATCCACCGTCCGCCGAGCGACACCGCAAGATCTTGATCGGCTTGTGCCGCTCTTTGACGCCTATCGCCAGTTCTATGGACAGCAGATGGACCTCGTTATCGCTCGGCAGTTCTTGAAAGTTCGGTTTGAGCGCGATGAGTCGGTGGTGCTGGTCGCGGAGGATAGCGATGGCGGGGTGATCGGGTTTGTCCAGCTCTTCCCGACTTTCTCCTCGATCCTCGCCGCGCGGATGTACCTGCTCAGCGATCTGTTTGTTGTACCTGCCGCCCGCCACCGAGGGGTCGGCACGAGACTTTTAAAATCGGCTGTGGAGACGGCTCAGGCTTCAGGCGCGGTCGGACTCGAGCTTGCGGCGGCGATCACAAACACGCCGGCTCGAAAGCTGTACGAAAAATTAGGCTGGAAGCGAGACGATGAGTTTTATGTGTACGGTTTTCGGCTCGCGGGTGAGAGGACCTGAAGCGGTCATGAATAATGCGGGTAACAGGAGTTGGTGATGAGAATCGTGTCGTTATTGCCCAGTGCAACGGAAATTGTGTGTGCCCTAGGCCTTGACGATCAGCTCGTCGGCGTATCGCATGAGTGTGATTATCCGCCGTCAGTCCAGAGGCTGCCCAGGGTCACGAAGACTCTGATTCCGACTGATGCCCCGAGCGGCGAGATCGACCGGTTGGTGAGTGAGCAGCTCAAAACGACGAAGGCATTGTATCAACTGGATTTGCCGCTCCTGAAACAATTGCGGCCCGATGTGATTGTGACGCAGTCGCTGTGCGATGTTTGCGCGGTATCGCCAAGTGACGTGCAGGCGGCCCTGGCCCGGTTGCCTGGTACTCCGCGTGTTGTCAATCTAGAGCCACAATCATTGGACGGCCTGTTCGAATCGATCCGGCAAGTGGCCTCTGCTGTTGGGCTTTCTGCTGATAATACAATCCGACATTTGCGAGGGCGAATCGAAGCGGTGGCAATGCGGTCGGCTGGCGCGTCCGAACGTCCCCGCGTCACGTTCTTAGAATGGCTTGATCCGCCGTTTTCAAGCGGCCATTGGAATCCTGAACTGGTTCGGATCGCCGGCGGTATCGAGGGACATGGTAAAGAAGGGCAGCCATCGAGACGGCTTCGTTGGGAAGAGATACGTGAGTGGCAACCGGAAATTATTGTCATTGCCTGCTGTGGGTTTACCGTGGAACGGACGCGGCAGGATTTAGCGGGGCTTCACTCGATTGCCGTGTGGGATACCTTGCCGGCAGTTCGAGTCGATCGGGTGTATGTGGCGGACGGGTCGCAGTATTTCAACCGGCCAGGTCCTCGCCTTGTTGATAGCCTTGAGCTCTTAGCCCATGCCCTTCATCTGGTTTTGCATCCATTGCCGAAAGGCTTGTCCGCGCTCCATCGCCTGTCAGGGCTGGAGTGCGCTTGATAAGGGTTACAGATTTGACTTTGAGACGGCCGGCACGTCGCCGAGGCGGAGGGTTTTCTGCCATTCGGCGGCGATGGTATCGCGTTCTTCCATGGTCATTGCCGCGTATTTGTGAAACATTTGCGGGCCCCGGCGGCGGCGCCAAGTGAGAAAGTTGAGAAAGTGATCTTTACAAACGGAGCGGGTGCCGGCCGGCGCATAGGCTTTGGCTTTGCAATCGGGAATGCAGCAGTTGGACTCGTGCATCATGGTCTCTCGTAGATATATATGGTCGTCAGTATGCCGGTCGGCTTCTTGGATTTTCAAGGCCTGCGCTTGACCTCGATTCTGCCGTGAGGTAGGACATTTCCTATGCGCGGCGCCTGGCTCGGGATCTTTTGTTGCCTACTACTGGTTATTCCTATCGGTTGCGTCTCGCCGTCGCGTGAAGGGCTTCCACCAAACAGTCCGTTTGGAAATTCAGTCGTCCTGGCCGCAGATCTGCTGCCCCAAGGCATTGCGGTGGGTGATATCAGTGCGACCAACGCCGTACTCTGGCTGAGGACCGGCGGGCCGGCGACGGTACAAGTTGAGTGGGCGACCCGATCTGTATGGGAGAAAGTTTCGAAGCTGGGGACGGCAATTGCGCCGGTGTCGAGAACGGCGGAATTGACGGCAACGAAGGATACGGATCATACCCTGTCCATACCTCTCGCCGGATTGGCCCCGGCAACCCGCTATCGCTACCACGTGTTGATCGCACGAGACGGAGGCTTTCCACATTCCGGCAAAACGAGACTCGCGGCGAGGGGTGAGTTCACAACGTTGCCTGATACTGACTTCTCCACACCTGTCACCTTTGCGTGGAGTGCTGATCTCGGTGGTCAAGGCCGGTGCCGCCAGGGGGCAGCAGGCTATCCGATTTTTGATGTGATGCAGCGGCAACATCCCGACTTCTTCCTGTTTCTTGGCGATACGATTTATAGCGACAATGCCTGCCCCGCGCCGCCGAACGAACCGGGCGCGGACTTCGTGGCGGCGACGCTCGATGAATATCGCGTGCGGCATCGGTACCAGCGTGATGCCGCTGCGCTACGCCATTTTCTGGAAAGCGTTCCGGTCTATGTGATTTGGGATGACCATGAAGTACGGAACGATTTTTCAGGCCCGTTTGATGAACGGATGCCGGCGGGACGCCAAGCGTTGCGGGAATACTGGCCGATCGCAGCGCATGTGGATGAGCCGCATCGGTTATACCGATCCGTCCGGTACGGAGCGGATCTCGAACTGTTTATCCTGGATACCAGGCAATACCGGAGTCGTAATACCGATCCGGACGGGCCAACTAAGACGATGCTGGGCGCTGCCCAACTGAAATGGCTGCTCGAGGGACTCGGTGAGTCGACGGCAACCTGGAAGATCATCGCAACATCGGTTCCTTTATCGGTTCCGAAAGGGGGAACAGGATATGGCGATGGGTGGGCTGCCGGGCCCAATGCCCCTGGATTTGAGCGGGAGCGGCAGCTGCTGGTTGACGCCATCGTTCAGCGGCGTCTGAAAAACGTGATTTTCTTAGGGAGCGATGTGCATTATGTGCAGGCCACCGCGTATGATCCGAACCGGGACGGAATCATCGACTTCCATGAGTTTGTAGCCGGGCCGCTCTCTGCGCGTCCCGGTAAGGAAACACCGGCCAGTGATACGCTTCATCCAACGCGCTTGGTCAATGAGGGTGGTTATCAGAATTTCGGCCTGGTCCGAGTCACGAAGACCTCATTGGATGTTACGGTTGTGGACGATACCGGCACGACAAGATTTACTTATCGCATAACGGCCCGGTAACTCACAGATCCTCCTGTGAACCCCTTGCAATCCTTCACGCCGCCCGGTTACGGTACTGCTGCTTGTGCCATTTTCACGGAGGGAGAAAGAGTGTATGCCAGGATTGATGTCAGCTGAGGAAGTGTTCTCGAAAGTTGAAGCCGCAGCGGTGGCCGCCACGGGACCTGATGAAAAGGCGCTGCAGATCGATTATTCGGCATTAAAGGGCAACATTCGCGCGGCGCTGGGTGATCGAAAGGTTGCGCTCTGCCACGTCAATCGATTTTTGCCGGAAGGCTATGAGGACCAAGGCCGGTTCAATCTGGTGCTGCTGACGGCCGGCCATGTCCTATTCGACCTGGTCGTCGGAGACTCCTATTTCCGGTACGATGTCGTGTCAGTCGGCCAGTTGGATAAGGTGCAGCTCATCGACGCTATGTGGGACAACCGGGAAAAACGCCGGGAGGAACCGTTCTTGAGCCTGCGGCTGATGCACGGCGAAGAAGCGCATCTCTTACTGGCGCTCGACGATGAAGAGCGCGCCAGTCTCCTAAAGTTTGCCTCCGCGGTGACGGCGGCGAGGAATCCGGAACGCTGACCGTCGACTGGGTGCCAATCTGAGCCTTAACTCTGAAAGTCCCATAGTCCATGCGGGAGTTTTAGAGCGTTCTTTTCAACATCCTGTCAAATTTCTCCTGCGTTTACTTGCCTCACTCGTTCCGCCGGGATGTTGAGGGCGGCCAAGAGGTGGTCTTGCAGTTCGGTACTGAATGGCTGGACGGCAAGGGCCCGCTGCTTGCACAGCAGCCAGGCATCGCGCTCGTCGTAGCTGATGGGGAATCGTTTGTGCGCGCCGGGAATACTGATCGGGCCATAGTGCTGTTGAAACAGCCTCGGGCCTCCCAGCCAGCCGCAGAGAAAGTACGTCAATTTCTTGCGCGACTCGGTGAAATCAGTCGGGTGCATCGCTCGGATGATCTTGGCTTCAGGCAGCGTATCCATATTAACGTAAAACTCATCCACCAATTTCGTAATGCCTTCGATTCCGCCCGCTGCGTGATAGGGGGTAGTTGGAACGCCATCTTCTTGTTCATTGGGTGACATAAGAATTGCCTCACTCATGCGGTTGAGCCGTCATGCAGTTTTTGGCGAGAACATAATGATGGCCATGCCGAGCAGGGCAGCTCCGGAACCGATCAGATCCCAAACCGTTTACGATCGCGTAAAAAAAGGAAGGGCCGTAACTGTCGCGTCGTATTTCTTCCCGTCAATTTCGATAGAGAGGGCGGTGTCGGGTTTGCTGAAGTCCCGCAGGGGGAAACCGAATGCAATCACTTTATTTAATTGTGGAGAGTGGCCGGCGCTGCTGATCCAACCGACTTCACGGTCGCCGCTGAAGAGTTTAGCGCCTTTCGGCGGGATGGCTGCATCCTTCAAGACGAGCCCGACAAGATGCCGCCGGACGCTGCCGTAGGTATCCATCCGCGCGACGACTTCCTGTCCCGGGTAACAGCCTTTGGTCAGGCTGAACGCCTTGTCTTCCAGATTCGCTTCAGGCGGGACAATGTCCTCGTTCAAATCCGGACCTGCTTTCGGAATGCCCGCTTCTATCCGCAAGGCTTCCCGCGCATGGGTTCCAACCGGCTTGATGCCATATTTCGACCCGGCTTCCAATAACGCGGTCCATGCAGGCAAGAGGCTGGCAGCAGGAAGCAAAATTTCGATATCGACTTCACCTGTTTCTTCAGTGCGTAGGACCAAGGCATGGCTTCCGCCGATTTGGGCGGTCACGAAATCGACTGGCTTCAGATCCGTAACATCCACTCCGAACGCGGATTGCACCACATGCGTAGCTTTGGGTCCGCTGACGAGCAGCAGGCCCCAGCTTTCCGCGCAGTTTTCCATTTTGGCTTTAGTGCCGTACAGCAAAAACTTTCGCAGGGTTTGAAACGTTGCCTCGCCGATTTCGCCCACGTCTTCCAGCATGAGGGCGTCCGTCTGCATGTATAGGCGGAAGTAGGTGAGCATTTTCCCCTTGTGGGTCAGGAAGCTGGAATAGCGGCCTTGGCCGGGCTTGAGCGGCAGAATGTCGTTGCTGATAATACTCTGCAGCCATTTGACGCGGTCGTCGCCCGTTACACGGATCTTGCCGCGATGGGAAAGGTCGGCAATCCCTACGGCCTGTCGTACGGCCTGATGCTCCGCAGCCATGTTGCCGTAATGGGCTGGGACTTCCCAGCCGGTGACTTCTTCAAATGAAGCGCCGAGCTGAGTGTGCTGGCTATGGAGCAGGGAATGTTTCATCGCGAGTCCGTCACGCCTCACCCCTAACGCCTAACGTGATCAATTCATCGACCAATTCTCTTGTGCGGGCGGAAAATTCATTTCGTGAGACGATCTTGGTCACGCCGAGTGCTCTGGCCCTGTTCCACGTGTCTACTTCTTCATGGTTCGCGTAGGCCAAGACCGGAATAGAGCTGAGACGCGGATCGGCTTTCAACGTCTCCAACGCCTGAAAAGCATCCACCGTTCTGTCATTCATGTCGAGGAGCACCAGGGCGGGATTGCCGCTCGACGCTTTTTCTAGGATGTCCTGCTGCGCCCGTGCTTTCTCCAGCCGGTAGCCGTCAGGAAGTAAGGCGTCGCGGACCTTCGTGTAGAAGAATATATCGGTGATGGCAACGAGGACCATCGTCGTCTTGTCCATTTTGTCTGTGTGGTGAGCAGGTGTATTCATTTGTGCCCCTCGATTTGTGACTCCAGCGACCTTTCCGACAGGCCGACGACAAGACAGACCAGATAGACGAGATCGACCAGATCGACCAGATCGACCAGACGGACCAGTTCAGTTCAGCGAACTGATCAGCCGGCCCAGCGCTTTTTTGGCGAGGGCATAACTCGGGTTCAGTGCCAGCGCCTGTTTGTACGAATCGATCGCCTCTGTCCATTTCCCTTTGCGCTCATAAACGCGGCCGAGATTCAGATGCGGAAACGCCGGGCTTTCGTAACGCTTGGCCGTCATCGCTTTTTGGAACCAGGTGATGGCCTCGTCCAGTTCGCCTTTCTCAATTAAATAAGCGCCGATATCATTGTATGGATTACCGAAGTCCGGATCCTGCCGGATAGCGTTGTGACATTCCTCAATGGCCTCGTCGAGCCGGCCCATGAAGCTATAGGTCCATCCCAAAAATGTGTAGGCCTCGGCAGTCGGGTGGGTTGCCAACGACCGTTTATATAGATTGACGGCCTCTTCCAATTCGCCTTTCATTTGCCGTTCATAGGCCTGCTGAAAGAGCGTCCAGGCTTCACGCTTGTCTTCTTCGTGGCCTTCGCCCTGTAGTAAAAAGTCCTGAACGTCCATGACATTCGATCGTCAACTGCCAACCGTCATGCGTCAATCGTGTAGGGGAAGCCAGGACAGAAGGATTATCACGGTTGACGCTTGACGAATGACGTGTGACGTTACTCCTGTTTCAATTTCTTCTTAATGAGCTCTGCGCCGTAGCGGCCGGAGAGCAGCATGGAGCCGAAAGCCGGGCCCATTCTCGGAGTTCCGTAGACAGCGGCGACGGCCAATCCGATCACGAAACAATTGGGATACACTTCACCGGTCCGGTCCATCACTTCCTCCTCGGATCGCGAAACCCACATGGCTCCGTTTCCAGGAATCGGTTTGTATAGATTACGCTTGTGAAGCAACTCGACCACGACCGCGTCATGCCCGGTGGCATCCACAACGATCTTGCTCTCCAGCGCGATAGGATCGACATGGATGATATCATGGCCGGCCATCTCGGCCGTGGTGCTGTTGACGACCACGCCTTCCAGGATACCGTCTTTGCGCAGAATTAAGTCCACTAGTCGTGTCAGGTTCATGATCTTGGCGCCGCCGCTGTACGCCGCTGCGATCAACGCCCCGGTGGCATGCGGCGGATCGACCATATACATGCCCTCGCACTCCTTAATCTTCTTGCAGGGCACGCCGATTTCTTCGAGGATGTCGTTGGCCGGTTCGCAGATCGTGGCTTTGTTCATGAGATAGCCGCCGGACCAGAATCCGCCGCCTAACGCCAGGCTTTGTTCGATGACGATGGTGCGAAATCCCATGGCCGCAAGGTCGTGCGCGCAAATAAGCCCGGATGGCCCGGCGCCCACAATGATCACGTCGCTTTCGATCAGCTGATCGAACTCTTTGTAGTATTCCCGCGCGATATGGCGCGTGATGTCTCGTTCCCTCAACGGTGCTGGTTTTGGTTTAGGCATGGCCGACCTTCCGATTAGCGGTAAATTTCCGCCCCTGTGTTCTTAAACTCTTCTGCTTTTTCCTTCATCCCGATTTGGATCGCCTGCTGTTCGTTCACCTGTTTGCTTGCCGCATAGTCGCGGACATCTTGTGTGATCTTCATGGAGCAGAAATGCGGGCCGCACATCGAGCAGAAGTGCGACACTTTCGCGGCGTTGTCGGGGAGCGTCGCGTCGTGGAACTGTTGCGCGGTGTCCGGGTCGAGCGACAAGTTGAACTGATCCTCCCAGCGGAATTCGAACCGGGCTTTCGACAGCGCATTGTCACGGATCTGCGCCCCGGGGTGTCCCTTGGCCAGATCCGCAGCATGGGCGGCGATTTTATACGTAACGACGCCCGCTTTCACGTCTTCCCGGTCGGGCAGGCCGAGATGCTCTTTCGGCGTCACGTAACAGAGCATGGCACAGCCGTACCAACCGATCATGGCGGCGCCGATGCCGGAGGTAATGTGATCGTAGCCCGGGGCGATATCGGTGGTCAGCGGCCCTAGTGTATAGAATGGGGCTTCATGGCAGGCCTTCAATTGCTTCTCCATGTTGACCTGGATCATATGCATGGGGACGTGACCGGGCCCTTCGATCATTACCTGCACGTCATGGCGCCAGGCGATCGTGGTCAGTTCACCCAACGTGTCGAGTTCGGCAAATTGCGCTTCGTCGTTGGCGTCGGCGATGGAGCCCGGACGAAGACCGTCGCCAAGACTGAAGGCCACGTCATAGGCCTTCATGATCTCGCAAATTTCCTGGAAGTGGGTATAGGCGAAGTTTTCCTGGTGGTGCGCCAGGCACCATTTGGCGTGAATCGATCCGCCTCGTGACACGATGCCGGTCATTCGTTTCGCGGTCATGGGCACATAGGCCAAGCGAACACCGGCATGGATGGTAAAGTAATCCACGCCCTGCTCAGCCTGCTCGATCAGCGTATCGCGGAAGATTTCCCACGTAAGATCTTCGGCTTTGCCGTGCACCTTCTCCAGCGCCTGATAAATCGGGACCGTGCCGATGGGCACCGGCGAATTTCTAATGATCCATTCCCGCGTCTCATGGATGTTCTTGCCGGTGGACAAGTCCATCACGGTATCGGCGCCCCACCGGATCGACCAAATCATCTTCTCGACTTCCTCTTCGATGGACGAGGCGACGGCGGAGTTGCCGATATTCGAATTGATCTTCACCAGAAAGTTGCGGCCGATGATCATCGGTTCGCTTTCAGGGTGGTTGATGTTCGATGGAATGATCGCGCGCCCTCTGGCCACTTCGTCGCGCACGAATTCCGGGGTTATCACGGAGGGAATGCCCGCGCCCCAGGCGAATCCTGGATGCTGCGCGGTACCGCCGCCGTGCCCATTGCGCGAGTCCATCTCACGGGCGACTTCGCGCGATTGGTTCTCACGGATGGCAATAAACTCCATTTCGGGTGTGACGATTCCTTTCCTCGCATAGTGCAGCTGTGTAACATTCAGGCCGGCCTTTGCCTTCAGGGGCTTGCGGATATGCTGAAACCGGAGTTCCGCCAGTTTGGGATCGGCAGCGCGCATCCGGCCGTATGCGGAGGTCATAGCCGGGAGTTCTTCGACATCCTGCCGGCTCAGCACCCATTGCCGACGCAAAGGCACGAGCCCGCTACGCACGTCAATCTCCACGTTTGGGTCAGTGTAAGGGCCGGAGGTGTCGTAGACCGTGACCGGTTCATTAGGCGTTGCTGAGCCGCCGTTCATCGGCTTAGTCGGTGTAAGCGTAATTTCCCGCATCGGCACACGGACGCCCGGTTGACCGCCGGTCACATAAATTTTGCGCGAGGCAGGGAAGGGCGTGGTGCTCAATGGGGAGGTCGGCACACCGTGCCCATTTCCATTGGTAGTTTTATTCTCGATCGTATGGACGTCCATGAGGAGATCCTTTCTTGTCTGACGAGCCATCAGCGCAGGTTCCTGAAGCCGATGGCTGCTAATATGCTGATCCCGATCATCAAATAAAAAAGCCGCACCCCAACTGGGGCACGGCTGAGTCCTCACAACGTCCGCTGTAGTACGGCTTCCCTACGCTGGTATTACCCAGGTCAGGTTGTGAGGGTCGTCCGATCGTTCGGACTCTCAGCCACGGGGCTCCCCTAGCTCCTTGAAGAATGGATCATATGCTTCACGACAAAACGAAGTCAATCGCCCATTAGACCTACCATTCGCCAGGAGTTTCCAAATTTGGGACTTGAGGATAGGGCTTCTTTCCTCAGGTGATTCATTGAATGTGGAGGAGGGCTATCGTAAAATGATACTCCTTTTTTTCTCTGAGGAATTTGTGACGATCAGTACGACAGTACCGAGGCCGATGGCCGACTATCAGGTATTGGTGCCGGAAGAACTGTTCAGCCGGACAACCGCCGCCAAGCAGTTGCTCGGCGAACGGGTGATGGTGCTTGGGCACAACTATCAGCGGGACGAAGTGATTCAGCATGCGGATTTCCGTGGCGATTCATTGATGTTATCCAAGATATCCGCTGAACGGTCGGATCGGCCGTATATCGTATTCTGCGGCGTACACTTCATGGCTGAAACGGCGGATATTCTGAGCCGGTCAAATCAGACGGTGATTCTTCCCGACATGGCGGCCGGCTGCTCGATGGCTGATATGGCGGCGATCGAGCAAGTCGATCAATGTTGGGAAGCGCTGGGTCGCGTGGTGCCGGTTGAGGAAACGGTGATGCCTGCGGTCTATGTGAATTCAGCGGCAGTCCTCAAGGCCTTTTGCGGCGAACATGGCGGCATCACCTGTACATCTTCCAATGCGCGTGCGGTCATCGAATGGTGTTGGGCCAGACGTGAGAAGATTCTGTTCTTTCCGGACGAACATCTGGGCCGCAACACAGCAAATAGGATGGGTATTCCTCGCGATGAAATGATTGTGTGGGACCCCTACCAGCCCAACGGCGGCAATACTAGAGACGCCATTACACGCGCCAAGTTGATTCTCTGGAAGGGCCATTGCAGTGTGCACCAGATGTTCCAACCGGCGCATGTAGACCATTTTCGCAAGCAGTACCCGGAGGGCAAGGTCATCGTTCATCCGGAGTGTCACGAAAACGTTGTCAACAAGGCCGACCTTACCGGCTCGACCGAGTTCATTATCCGCACGGTTACCGACGCGCCGGCCGGTACGGTCTGGGCGGTCGGGACCGAATTGAATCTTGTCAATCGCCTCAAGCATGAACTGACCGACAGGAAAGTATTCTTCCTCTCCTCGACGATCTGCCAGTGCGCCACGATGTTCCGGATCGACGCGGCGCATTTGTGTTGGGCCATGGAAAACCTGGCCGACGGCCATGTCGTCAACCACATTGTCGTGCCGGACGACGACAAGCGGTGGGCTAAGGCGGCGCTGGACCGCATGATGGCCGTCAGCTAGCGGGCGGGATCGTGAAAAACGCCTCCAGCTTCGTTCTCGCATCGCTCAAATCCTCAACGTACCCCAGAGGGTGAGCCTCCGGTCTTCACTTGCTGTGGCCTTGCGGGAAGATGTTTTTGACGATCCCGCATCAAAGCTAAGGACTAGTACCTCGCCCGTCATTCCGGTATATTCAGCCGTTAATTCACTGACTTCGCGAGAGCACGTGACCTCGATGGATTACAAGTCAACGCTCAATCTGCCCAAGACCGATTTTCCGATGAAGGCCAATTTGCCGCAGCGGGAGCCGGAATTGCTGGCCTTCTGGGAGGAGCAGAAACTCTATCAGAGCATCCAGGAGGCGGGCATTGGGCGGCCTCGATACGTCCTGCACGACGGCCCTCCCTATGCCAACGGCCGCATTCATATCGGCCACGCGCTGAACAAGATCCTCAAAGACATCATCGTGAAGTCCAAGACAATGGCGGGCTATCACGCGCCGTACGTGCCTGGATGGGACTGCCACGGCCTGCCGATTGAGCATCAAGTCATGAAGGAGCTGGGCGACAAGAAAAAAGACTTGGACGTGTCGGCGATCCGCACGCTCTGCCGGGACTATGCCGAGAAATACGTGAACATTCAGCGGGAAGAATTCCAGCGCCTCGGTGTGCTCGGTGAATGGCAGAACCCCTATCTCACAATGACACCTGCCTATGAGGCCTCCATCATCCGCGAATTCGGGTCATTCGTGGAACGCGGCGGCGTCTATAAAGGCTTGAAGCCTGTCTTGTGGTGCACGCAGGATCAGACAGCGCTGGCTGAAGCCGAGGTGGAGTACGACAACCATACTTCGCCGTCGATCTATGTGAAGTTTCCGGTCGTCACGTCGCCGGCGGTCCTCAGCCGTACGTTTCCAGGCATCCCGTTTCCGGACGGGATCACCTCCCTTTCCGTCGTGATCTGGACGACGACGCCCTGGACTCTCCCGGCCAATCAAGCCGTCTGTCTCCATGCCGATTTCGACTATGCGTTTGTTCAGGTCGGCGGAGAACTCTTGATCGTCGCCGAGAAACTGTTGGAGCCTGTGGCAAAAGCCTGCGGCATCGAGGCTTATCGGGTTGTGGGGGTCAAGAAAGGCAGAGAGGGATTCGAAGGGTTGGAAACGCAGCGCCCACTCTCCACCGGTTTGTCTCCGATTCTTCTCGGCGATTTCGTGACGCTGGATCAAGGGACCGGGTGTGTGCACATTGCGCCCGGCCACGGCATGGAAGACTACATCCTTGTGCTCGATCATAATGCCAAAGCCTCGCCGGGCGAGCGGTTGGAGATTCTTGCGCCGGTCGACAACGGCGGGCGGTTTACAGGGATCGTCAAGGAATTTGCGGGCCAGCATGTCTTCAAGGCGAATCCGAAGATCGTGGAGTATTTGCAGGCGAATGGGCGCTTGCTTGGCCATGGCTCGTTGAGCCACTCATACCCGCATTGCTGGCGCTGCAAGAGCCCCGTGATTTTTCGCGCCACGGAACAGTGGTTCGTGTCGATGGAGACGAATGACCTGCGCCGGGAAGCGTTGGCAGAAATCGAGCGAGTGCGGTGGATTCCGGCATACGGCCGCGACCGGATCAACGGCATGATCGAAAACCGGCCTGATTGGTGTCTCTCCCGCCAGCGGGTCTGGGGCGTGCCGATCCCCGGCTTTACGTGCTCCGCCTGCCGGACGGTGCTCGCCGATCCGGCGATCATCGAACATATCGCCGGTCTCGTCGAGACAAAGGGAGCGGATGTGTGGTTTGAGCGAGCCGCGTCGGATCTGCTTCCCGCAGGCACCGCTTGTGCAAAATGCGGCGGGAAGTCATTTGAAAAAGAAAGGGACATTCTCGACGTGTGGTTCGAGTCCGGAGTGAGTTATGCGGCGGTGTTGAAACCTAGAAACTGGTGGCCGGCTGATCTGTATCTCGAAGGGTCTGATCAGCATCGAGGCTGGTTCCACAGTGCGTTGCTGACAGGAGTCACGACGGACCGCCGCGCGCCCTACAAAGCGGTGCTGACACACGGATTTGTGGTGGACGGACAGGGCAAAAAGATGTCCAAGTCGGCCGGGAATGTGGTTGCGCCGCAGGATGTCATTAAACAATCGGGGGCCGAAATTCTCCGACTGTGGGTGGCCGCGCAGGACTATCGCGAGGATCTCCGCATCTCACAGGAAATCTTAAACCATCTGATCGAGGCCTATCGGAAAATCCGCAATACCTGCCGGTTCTTACTGAGCAACCTCTATGATTTTGATCCTAGGAAGCATCTGGTGCCCTATGCGCAGCTGCCGGAACTCGACCGGTGGGCCTTGTCGAGGCTTGCGGATCTGATACCCCGAGTGAGGCAGGCGTATGAAGACTGTGAATTTCACACAATATTTCACGCCTTAAACAATTTCTGTTCGGTGGATCTCAGCGCCGTCTATCTCGATATTCTGAAGGATCGGCTCTATACGTTCCGGGCCGATTCACCGTTGCGCCGCGGATCGCAGACCGTGTTTTTTGACATCGTCACCGCGTTGACCAAACTCATGGCGCCGGCGCTGAGCTTTACCGCCGAGGAAATCTGGCGGACGCTCTCTGCGCAGATGCCCGCTTTCTCAACGGCGAAGAGCGTCCATCTTGCGGCGTTTCCTGAAGTCGAATCTGTATGGATTGACGGGCAGCTTGCTGCGAGATGGGAGACCCTGCTGGCACATCGCAGCAGGGTACAGGGCGTGTTGGAAGAAAGTCGGCGGGAGAAAACTATCGGTTCGTCCCTGGAAGCGCATGTCCGTATCGAAGCCGGCGCGGACGACTTCCGGTTTCTGGCCTGCTATGAAAAAGACCTCAGCACAGTCTTCATCGTTTCGAAGGTCACACTGGTCCAGAGTACGGGAGGCAGGGAAGGTGTGCGGGTGACGGTCTCAAAAGCACAGGCGGCAAAGTGCGAGCGGTGCTGGAACTATCGGGAGGCCGTGGGAAAGGACGCCGAGCATCCGACGCTGTGTGATCGGTGTCTGGAGGCCATTCGTTGAACGGATCCCTGCTGCGCAATTTCCTCTTGGCCTCCCTCACGGGCCTCGTCATCCTGGTGGACCAAGTCACCAAGCTGTACATCATGCAGACGATGCGGCTGCATGAGTCCATTCCTGTCATTTCCAATCTCTTCAGCCTGACCTATATCAGAAATCCTGGCGCGGCGTTCGGTCTGTTGGCGGGCAGCAGCAACACCTTTCGCATGATATTTTTCGGACTGACGTCGGTTTTTGCGCTCGGCCTGCTGGGCACGATCCTGCTCCGGATGCCGGAGCGCGAATGGATGGGCCGCCTGAGTGTGGCGGGGATTTTGGGTGGGGCAATCGGGAACCTCATCGACCGGTTGCGGTACGGAGAAGTGATCGATTTTCTCGATTTCTATATCGAGAGTTACCACTGGCCGGCCTTCAACGTCGCAGATTCCGCCATCACCGTCGGCGTGACCTTCCTCATCATCCACTTCATGTTCGAGAAGAAAGAGGATCCGCCGCTCGCCTCCGAAACGTCCAACGCCTCGTAATACCCTGCCGGTTGTGAAGCGCGAAACGACGGAGAAAATTTCGTGTTTCGGGTTTCTTGTCGCGAGTCGGAATCGGAAGGGGGGAATTTCGCCGCAACTCGAAACTTGAAACCCGCAACTCTTATGACAAGGGTGAGCGGCAACTAAGCCGGCATCGGCACGATAAACCCGCCCTTTTCCTTTACCTGCTTTTGCTGCTCAGCCGAGAACATGAAGAGCGGTTCGCTGTGGCAGAACTGGCATTCCCTGGTGGTGACGGTCGCAGTCGGCTCACCGATGCTGACGAGATATTCCTTGGCCAACTTCAGCGCCGTGGGTTCGTCCGTGGTCATCACGTCGAAGTGAATGCGGCCCTTCTTGCCGGTCACCCAGGTGTCGTAGACATGAATCGTATCTGAGGCCATTCCGAATCCTCCTTTCAATGGAAAACCACGAGCACGGCTACGCCGAGTATAATACGGTAGTAGGCGAAGACCCGCAAGGTGTGCCGTTGGACGTAGGTCAGAAAGGCGGCGATCACGGCCCAAGCGACGAGGAACGACACGAACATTCCGATCCCCAGAGCCAGGAAGTCCTGCTCGGTAAAAGTCGATCGGGCTTTCCAGGTTTCATAGACCGTCGCAGCAATGATCGTGGGGAGGGCGAGGAAAAACGAATACTCCGTCGCTACTTTCCGGTCAAGACCGACCAACAAACCGCCGATAATAGTGGAGCCGGATCTCGACATGCCGGGAATCAATGAGGCGCACTGCGCCAGGCCGATCCAGACGGCATGCATCGGAGAGACTTGTTCAAGGCTCATCACTCGGCCGGTTCGCTTGCCTGCTTCGACGGCAAGGATGATAATGCCGCCAAGGATGGAGGTTGCGGCAACGGTGTGCGGTGTGAACAGATGGGATTTGATCCAACTATGCGCTGACAAGCCGACCAATGCGGCCGGCAGAAAGGCAAGGCCCAGACCCAGGATGAACCAGAGGTTGGGGTGGACCTTCGTAGACGCCGTCAGGCACGCGGTCCAGGTTGGGTGCCGACCATGTTGCGCGAATGATCGAAACTCCGCCTGTTCCTGCCAGGCGCCGGAGAGTAGCCGCCCGATCTTTTCGCGCTCGAAAACGATGACGGCGAGGATGGCCCCGAGTTGGATTGAAATCTCCGCATTGGCCGCTGCATCGCCGGTGAACCCGAAGGCATGACCGGCCAGAATGAGATGCCCGGTGGAGGAGACGGGGAGAAATTCCGTCAAGCCTTCAACGATGCCGAGAATGATGGCGAGGGCGGGGCCCCATTCGTTCACGTCGTTACCATCAAGGGTGAGATGCTGATGCGCAATCGATTGACGAGCGATCATCACAGAGGAGCCGGGATCCGTCAAGCATCGGATTGATTAGCGTGCATCTGCCTTCGATCAAAAGGCCTAGACAAACGCAAATGTGTTGACAAAGACCGAGTGTTAGAATACATGAATAAAAAAGAGAAACAGGCGTGTCGCTGTATGGCACATCAATCGAAGATCATCGTCGGAAAGCCGACGCATGCACCAAGCGTGTGAACAAGGGGAGGGTTGTATGAGGCGGGAGTGGATGGCGGCTATATTGGCCGGTGTGGTGATGACGACCGGATGTGTGTCCAATTCGAAGTATCAAGAGGCCTTGACGGAAGCGGACACGGTCCGTGAGGAGTTGGAAAAAGCTCGTCAACAGAAGAGTGTCATGGAGCAGCAGGTCCGCACCTTGAAAGAATTGAATGTGAAGTTGAACAACGATGCGCAGTCCGCTCGCGACGAGCTGCAACGCATTGAGCATGGGCGGGATAAAGAGCGCGGCTCGGTGGAAGACCGGACGAAGGACCTGGAGGACAAGCTCAAATCCCTGTCGGCTCAAAATCGTAACGTACGGGCGGAATATCAGGATGTGAAGCGTCACAATGATACGCTCAAGTCTCTGGTCGCCCGGTATCAAAAAGAACTCAAAGATCGGTCTCAATCCGCCCCAGCGACACTGGTGCCGTCGGGCACCATGCCGGCTCCGGCCGTTGCGCCGGCGGCTCCGGCCGCAGGTTCCTCTTCCATGAACATCAACAAAGCCTCAGCGAACGATTTGGTTCTGCTGTTGGGATTGAAGCAAGAAGAAGCCGACCGGGTCGTCAGCAATCGCCCCTATCGCGTGAAGGGGGAACTGGTGGCAAAAAATGTGCTGCCGAAGGAAACGTTCGACTTGATCAAGGATCGGATTTCCGTCAGCCAGTAAGCCGGGTTCGACGACCGGTTGAATTAGAGAAACGGGCCGCCCTCCGGAAGGGGGCGGCCCGTTTTCGTTTGAGGGAAACAGCACCTCGTTGGTTCTTGTTCGTTCCGTTACACCTTCGTCGCCATGGTCCCAAGGTCAGCGACAATCTCACCGAGAGAGCGGAAGCCGAGTTTAAGCCCCTGACAGACTTCGACTTGCCGGTCGAACCGATTCTTCGCGCGGATCATCCGGCCCAACGTTTCGAACCCCACACGTCCCCACGCAGCCAGATGTGAGACGGAAAGCGGGTAGTCCGTGCCGAAGAGGAGCCGGGAATGGATTTCCGGATAGCGGCGCAGATGCAACAGCATCCGAAGGCGATTCGGCAGAGTCAGCGCCGAAATATCGGCATAAAAGTTGGGATAGCGTCCGGCGAAGTCATGCAGGATGGGAAGAAACTTCTCATACAGTACCAGGCCGTAACTGCACGCATGGGCTGCGATGACTGTGACGCCTTCATCGAGAGCCAAACGAAGCCGATCGGGCTCGCCCATAGACTGATCCTTGCCGATCAAGCTGAACTCATACCCGACATGGCTGAGGAACGGCAGCTTCCGTTCGGCAAGCGTGCGATAGAACGAGATGTACTTCGGATCAGCAGGGTTGAAATGTTGTGCGTTGGGCAAGACTTTGATCAGCACCGCACCGGCGTCAGCGCAGCGGTGCACTTCATCGACGGCGTCTTTGCGTTGCGGATTGATCGAGGGGCCGGCCAAAAATAAGTCGGGGTAAGCCCGCGCGGTCTTGAAGACATAGTCATTGCTGATGAGGAAGTCCGTGTGTTGCCGATTGAGGATGCCGGTCTGGTCGTAAAAGCCGTCCATGCCAAGCAGCACCGCTTTCTGGACATACTTCGAAGCGCGCAATTCTAGGATCAAATGGTTGAGATAGCGTTCGTTCGCTTCACGCGGGTGGGCCGGAGAAAGCTCCTGTTTCCACAGCAGAAACCGGAACAACGGACTTTTCAATAGCTTCGGGGAAATGAAACAGCCGTTGTCGCCGTCCGGCAACGCCGCAAGATGGACGTGGCAATCAATCAGGGACTTATCAGCCATTGGGAGTTTCGGGTTTCGTGTTTCAAGTTCTGGTTGCATGTTTGAGAAAAATTTCGAGTTTCTGGTTTCTGGGAACTGGACAAGAGTTGCGAGTTGCGGGTCTCGTTTTTTGGGGTTAATCCCAAAACTCGAAGCGCGGAACTACTTTTACTTGCCGCCCTTGATCCCTGATCTGCGAAGATACTGGATGAGGGCGCCTATCAGCCTTGAAATATTTGTGGCGGCTGACGACAATCGCTCAAATGTAGAGTTATCCAAATAGCCTAGATCAAATGCCACGCAAAGATGACTCTCTACTTCGCCAGCAGACCTTTGGCGATGCTCAGAAACTGAATGAACTCACCTGTACCAGTTCGTTCATGGCCTTCGGCGATGTTAGCCATGATGGAGACGCTGGCCCGACGGATCTGAGCACGAAGCCCAAAGTCTTTGGCAAATGGTCCAGCGTTAGAAACGGAGTAGATGTCTCTAGTCAGCTCTCTCGCTTTCTGCCAAGCCTCGATCTCCTTAAATGTCTTGAATGATGGCATGAATTGAGTTTCGTGTTTCTGGTTACGAGTTTCGAGTTAATCCCGGACTCGAGTCTTGCGTTCCGTGTCCTCAATTCAAACCCGCAACACGAAACCCGGAACACGAAACCCGGAACTCGAAACGGGTTCATCCCCCTTGGAGCCGTTCCAGCGCGATGCGCTTGATGCCGCGCAGATCCAGTTTGCCGGTGCCGAGCACCGGTAAGGCCTCGACCTTCACAAACTGATGTTTTGACGGAATGAACAAGTTGGGCAGGCCGCTGGCCGATACCCGATCCAGAATCGCGGGAATGCGGGATTCGTCCAACGTATGGAGAACCGCGAGCCGCTCGCCTTTTCTCTCGTCCGGGATTCCCGTCACGGCAAAAACTTGAGTGTCGGATTCAGCCGCCTGCTGCAAGGCCTCTTCGACTTTGCCGTGCGGAACCATTTCGCCCCCAATTTTTGAGAAGCGTGACAACCGGTCGGTGATTGTAAGAAATCCGTCCTCGTCGAGGGAGGCAATGTCGCCAGTGATATACCAGCCGTCGCGGATGACCTGCGCCGTGAGATCCTCCCGGCCGAGATACCCCTTCATGACGTTGGGTCCCTTCACCAGCAACATGCCGGCCTGCCCTGGCGGAAGAACGGCCCACGTGTCTGGATCGACGATTCGGACGGTGATTCCCGGAAAGGGTTGTCCCACTGTTCCGCGGCGCGATGCTACCTGATAAAATCCGGAAGCGCGGAAATCGGGACAGTTAGCCGAAATGACCGGCGCACATTCCGTGACCCCATAACCTTCGACGGGAGCAATGCCGAATTTGTCTTCAAAGGCTTGATAGAGCCGCAGCGGCAATTTTTCGGCTCCTGTCAGGACCACCCGCAGGTTGCTGAATTGCTCCGGGGTGCACCGGCGATAGTAGAGCTGGAGAAATGTCGGGGTGGTGACCATCAGTGAAATCCTGTAGCGCTCACAGAGCGCTCCGATGGCTGCCGCGTCAAGCGGTGTGGGATGGAAGACGATGCCCGCGTTGTAGCGGATATAGAACCAGAGCAGCATGTAACCGAACGAATGGAAGAATGGCAGAATACCCAACGCACGGTCAGCCTTGTCGAGATGGATGACCTGAGCGGCGCCTTCAACATTGGAATTAATATTGAAGTGGGACAGCATTACGCCCTTCGGCTCGCCGGTGCTTCCACTGCTGAAGATAATCGTCGCCAGATCGTCAATGGTCGTGTTGCGAACATGGCCGCAGGACCGTTCGATAAGGCGAATCGGAAAAAGGATGGCCAGGAGTGCAGACGATAGCTTCTGGCTGGCCGTGATTGTTTTGGCGAGGTCTTCCAACCAGAGCACCGTGACGTCCTGTGGAATGTCGAGCTTGGCCTTTTCCACAAAGAGCCGGCTCGTCAGGACGGTCTTGAGTGAAGCAATTCTGACGGCTGATTCGAGTCCCGCCCGGCCAACCGTATAGTTTAAATTCACGCTCGTCTTTCCCGACAGGGAGGCCGCCACATTGATCAATGCGCCCCCGACGCTGGGCGGTAAAAGCAATCCCACGTTCTGTTGGCTTTCCCAGTACGGCTGAAGCGTGCGCGCCAAGACGATCGTGCCGATCAACGCTTGTAGACCTGAGACCTTCGGCCGGGAGGCATCTGCCATGGCAAAAGTGAACGGGTGCCGGCGCCACGTCTTGATGACGGATCGGTGCAAAGTCTCCTGATCCGGTTTCCGCTCATACCAAGCCGTCTCGCCCAATTCACGAACCAGGCGGCGCAGCTCATGCGCCGGGGTGTCGGACGGCTGTGGGGAGCCGAATGAAACTGTGACTGGATAGGGCACACGCTCCGGTCGTTTGGTGATGAACCGGCCGCGAGAGAAACTGAAAACGCTGCCCCAGATGCGGTCGAGATGGACGGGAATCACCGATGCCGTCCGGCCCTTCACGATGCGCTCGAACCCGCGCCGGAACGGGAGAAGTGTGCCGGTTCTCGTGATCTGACCTTCGGGGAAGATGCAGACGAGCTCCCCGTCGTCAAGCGCCTGTCCCGCGGTGCGCAAGGCCCGGAGAATCATACGGGGGCCGCCGGATGAAGAAATTGGAATGACATGCATCACCGTCATCGACCATTTAAACAGCGGATGCTGCACATACGAAATATCGACCACGAACCGGATGGGGCGATCGACGGCGGCCATCAGCAGAAGGCCGTCGACAAACGACATGTGGTTCGGGACAAGGAGCGCCCCTCCCGACTGCGGGAGATGGTGCTGGCCGATAATACGGAGGCGATAGAGCGTATTTGTCAGGACCACCAGCACAAAGCGGATGAGGGTGTCCGGCAAGAGCCAGATGGCCCACAACATCCCGGCCATGGTCATCGCCGCCGTGGCAGTAAAAATCCCGGCTGTTGAGAGCCCAGCATGGGCCAGGGATCCACCGGCCAGCGATCCGAACAGAATGCCGGTGAAGACGCAGGTGTTGGAAAAAGAGATGACGGCCCCACGCCGGTCCGGAGGCGACTTCCATTGTAGGATGGCATTCAACGAGACAAAGATGAACGCACTGGAAATGCCGAGAGTCCCCATCAAAAGGAATGTGCCCGTCAAGGCCGGTGTCACGATGCCAAGGAAGAGAAGAGAAAAGAAAACGCCGATCGCGCCCAGCGGGATCAGTCCATACTCGACTCGGTTGCGTGACAGACGCCCGACCAGCATCGCCCCTATCGCGATACCGACCGACAAGACGGTGAGTGGGAGGCCTGATGCGGCGTCAGACAGATGCAAAACGGCTTTGGCGTAGACGACGACATTTTGTCCAAACAGGCTGGCGATCGTCCAAAAGAAAATTTCCATGGGAATGGCCATACGCAACAGGCGTTCGGCGCGAATCGCTTCCCACGCGCAGCGGATTGTGGTGGCCACGCCTCCTGCCGAACGGGCAGGCGGCACGTGTGGAATGGTAAAGGCCGTGACGAAGCCGATAACGGAGAGTCCGGTCAATGTGAGCGGAGCGAGCCAGGTCTGCTCACCGGCGGTCTGCAAGAGGAATCCGCCGGCAGCAGTGCCGGTAAGAATGGCAGCGAAGGTCCACAGCTCCAACAGGCCGTTGCCGGCGGCAAGGCGCTCGTGGGGAATCAATTCAGGGAGGATGCCGTATTTCGAGGGGCTAAAGAGCGCGCTGTGCACCCCCATCCCGCAGAGGACGATCAAGGGCAGAATGCCTCCGGCAGGATTGAGTAAGAGCGCGATTACCCCGGCGCTCATCAACAACACTTCAACGGCTTTGATGGTAATGATCACTGTCCGTTTGCTCAGCCGATCGGCCAGCGTGCCGCCGACGAGGGACAGAAGCACCAACGGCAGGGTGAAGATCACGAACGCGATGGCCGTCTGCGTCTGGGCGGCCGTCTCCGATTCGGGGCCCGGCACCAATCCCGCCGTCGCCTGACGGATGGCCAACAGGGCGACCATGAGCTTCCAGGCATTATCGTTGAACGCCCCGCAGAACTGGGCGATCAAGAGCCCACGAAGGGGATGCTGAGTTTCCTGAGTCATGCGATCAATGAACGATTCGATCGAATACCCTATCAATATGGAGGAAGCACAAGGCAAAGGTCAAAGAAAACCATGACGGCTTATGAATGGGCGATCGGTACGGTAAACGAAAATCGGCTGCCTTGGCCAAGGGTGCTCTCGACGCTGATCGTACCGCCGTGCAGTTCGACCAGATTCTTGGCTATGGCCAGTCCTAATCCAGCACCGCGGGCTTCCACCGGAGCCGACTCACTCCAATAGAACTTGTCGAAGATCCTCTTGAGATCATGAGCAGGAATGCCATTTCCGCTGTCCGTGACACTCACTTCGACATGCCCGCCATCGTGCATTCGTCCTTCAACTTGAATTTCTCCCCCTTGCGGCGTGAACTTGATTGCGTTGTGGACAAGATTGATCAGGACCCGGCTCAGCTTGTCCGCATCACCCATGACCATGGGCAGAGGCTGATGGTCAACCGCACGAAGCACGATGGACCTCTGGCTGGCGGCAGCCTGATAGCTCTCCACGACTTCCTCGGCTATCTCCGACAAGGCGACCGGGGCCAAGGTGAGTTCAAGGCGGCCCGCCTCGATTTTGGAGAGATCTAAGAGCTCATTGATCATGCGGGTTAGCCGTTCGACGTTGTGCTTGACCCGATCAAGCGAATAGGTCTGTTTGTGAGTCAAGGCACCGGCCAGGCCATCGAGCAGGTTCTCGACATAACCCTTGATAGAGGTCATCGGTGTGCGCAGTTCGTGTGACACGATGGATACGAACTGTGATTTCAGGTGGTCCAATTCCTTAAGTTTTTCATTCGCCGTCTGCAGTTCACTGGTTCGTTGATGAACCCGCTGTTCAAGCGTTCGGTTGAGTTGTTCTAGCTCCTGATAGGCCTGTTTCACCGCGGAATCCCGTTCTCGTAACGAGACGGTCATTTGGCTGAAGACCGTCGTCAGCTGTCCGACTTCATCCCTTGTCATCGGTCCGACCGAGGCGGTCAAATCTCCGCCCGCCACGCGCCGAGCCACGTCGACCAGATTTCTAAGCGGTGTGGTGATCCGGCGGGTCAGCACGACCGCGGCGAAGATGCCGCTGAGGATGACCGCGATGGTGATGAGGATGACGTTGCCGATCATCCTGTTCAACGCTTCATGCATCTTTGCGCCGGTCACCCCGATTTGTACGACTCCGTAGATTCGTTCCGACGATTGCTCCGCCGTGGCGGAGTCGTCTTGTGACTCCTCGGATTCAAAGGTCAATAGCGAGAAGGGAGCCTGCCGTTCGTTCCCTCGACGGACCGCCACGGCGAAATCGTAGAGTGCTTCGCCTCCTCCGCTGCCTATGGCGGTGAACGGCGTAATGGTTACGTCCTGGCTGTCGGACCTGAACAGCGATTCCGCGATGGTGTGGCTCGGATACACATTGCGCTTGCTCTTGGCGGCCAGCCGCTTTCCGTCGGGCCCAATGAAAATGATGTAGACACTCTCATCGACCTCCATGACGCCGGCGATCAGCTGGTCAAGCAAGACGAGATCCTTGGCAACCAACCCGTACCGGCTGTTGTGCGACAGGTTCTTCACCAAGATACTGCCTGAACTCACCAAGGCGCGGGTCATCGCATCGGATTGCTGCCGGATAAAATACCAGCTAAGGCCCGAGCAGACGGCGATAATGACGAGGCTGATGAACAGAACGAACTTTGTCCGCAAACCGATGAATGTTGAGGGTGGATAGGTGTCGTGTCCGTTAGACATGGCGGCTTCCGTCTCAGTACGCCTCATCAACTACGCTCTGTACTCCCGGCGGAATGGCGATCCCCAGGTATTCCGCTGTTCCCAAATTCAAAGCCATGCGTTGTTTTGGTTGAAACAGTTTTGGCGGAGGCGCCGCAGAACCGCCGAGGAGCGACTGTGCGATGTGAGCCGCTTCTCTGCCGATATCAGCCGAGTCGACCCAGAAGCTGATCAAGGCGCCTCTACGGGTGAATTCCGGATCGAATCCGATGACCGGCACATGCTGGTCGAAGGCAGCGCGCAAGAGAAACGTGAAGGATTCATCGGTCAGAACCGTGCTGTCGGAGAGGAGCCACAGCGCCTCAATATCCGGCAGCAATTCTCTCAACGCCGTCGGTACATGCTCGGGGGACCGCACTTGACGGTCGATGAACGTGATGCCGAGGTGTTTGGCCTGGCTGATGGCGTCCGCCGGCAAGGGCGCGGTTTTCTCCGGGTCGTACAGGTACCCGATGCGTTTCAAATTCGGCAGGAGACTGCGCACTGTGTTGAGCTGTTGCCCGATGGAAGATTTGACGGAGACCCCGACCATATTGGCGGCTTTGAGGTCATACTTGGCCGGGTGGAGGACCATATTGTAGACAATGGGGATATCGAAGATTTCGAGTTTAGCCGCGATGGCCGCCTTGGAACCAACCGCTAACACAAGATCGGCGCCGGAGGCGCGGATCTTCCCGGCATAAGTTCGTCCGGCTTGAGGGTCGCCTTTGAGGTCGTATTCGGTGAAGGTCGTCTCGCTTGGCATGGAGGACTTAAAGCCCGCGATTGCTTGGTTGTAAGGGGGAATGTTGGCTGATTTCAGAATGACGACTTCGTGGGCGTATAGGTGGCCTGTCACGGTCCCCTGACTTAGCATGACGAAGGAAAGACACAGGACTACATGCCAGATTAGTGTCGTCCTGAGAGAACGAGCGGTCAGCCTGTTGGCCCAATAAAAGCGTTTCAGCACAAGGAGAGGGCGCGAGGCATATTCGTCGTCTAGGAAAGTTTGATTGGTTGCCATGATCGGCTCAGCCGGAGTTCGGCCCCTCCGGCATCGCGTTGAAACATTACAGTTTGAGCGTCAACCAGGCCATGATGCGCCTGCTGATCACATCGCCGAGCGGATGTTCCCGATGGTTATCGAACGCGTTGAAAACCGCTACGGCGATTTCTGCAGACTGTCGATACCCAGCAGAAGTGTCCTGCTCCCAGACCCGGTAACCTGCGCGGAGATTGAGCAGCGTATAGCTATCCGCTTGGTTGCCGGGAGATACACCGAAGATGTCGAACGATTGGGCAATGGGATACTGCGCTGAGCCGACATAATGCAGTACGATGTCTCCGCTCAGGCCGTTCTCCCATTCTCCGCGCAGGCCGGCATTGACCTTGGATTGAGGCGCGCCCCGCCTGGCGTGCCCAATGGTATTTCTCTCGATTTCCTGGAACGAATAGTTGGCAAAGCCGGTCAACCATGAAGTGGCCTGCCACTCGACTCCCGCCTCTCCTCCGTAGACCCCCGTTTTCCCGCTGTTCACCGTATTCACCACCGTAGGTGTCGATTCCTGGCCGATCAGGTCCCATGTGCGATTGAAGAATAGATCGGCTCTGACTCGGACGCGGTGCCGGAAGAACCACCCCTGGTAGCCGAATTCATAGGAGAGAATCCTTTCCGGTTGGAGATTCCGTGATCCCAGGACCGGGTTAGAGACGGGAAAGAATGGGTTCGAGACAAGGGGCGTGATGCGTGCGTCTTGGTATGATTCGAACAAGGTCGGAGGCCGATAACCCACGGAAGCTTGGGCGCGGAATGTGTGTCCGGAGATCGGCGTGTAGACGACAGCCAAGCGCGGACTGTAGGTCGGATTAATTTGTGTGTGGAGATCGTACCGGAGTCCACCGATCACATTGATCGAGGGCAAAATTGCCCATTCTCCCTGGAGATACATTCCCAAGCGGTGCTCATCGCCGTTCGTGGACACGCAGTTGCAGGAAAACATGTTGTAGCGGTAGTTGATGCCATAGGTCAGGCGCCCTGATTCACTGATCTGCGTCGAGTGCTGTCCCTCAATATTGTAGGTGTTGCCCCGGAACCTGAGGTCCGGGTTCCCGGCTGGGTCGGTGACCGTCACGAATCCGTCCAGCAGCGGATGAGAGGGGGCGGCCGTATCGGCGAAAAATCCGTTCCAATAGGCGCGGAGGAAAAACCCCTGATTTTCATAGGAGAAGTTTGCGTAGGGCAGCTTTACAGCTGGATTAAGGATGCTGCTGCCGGCTCCGACCATCGGTCCGTCATGGGGATTCATATAGACGAGGCCCCCCGACAGCGAGGCTTTTGAGTGGTCTGTCAGGACGTAATCGGTCTGGCTATTGAACTTATAGGACCGAAAGGCGAGAACGTCACGATTGCGCCACTGGTCGTTCTGCTCATACCCGCCTGAGATGCGGTACTTGAGATTTCCTCCGGCTCCGGCGTACACGGCTGATGTTGAAACGGTCCCGATCTCGCCTCCCCCCATTTGCAGGGTCGTGCCTTTCATTTCTTCCGGCGACTTAGTGATGATATTCACGACGCCGTCGAAGGCATTGAACCCATAGAGGGCGGCAACGGGGCCTTTGATCACCTCAATTTGCTTAATCTCCGGAAGCGTGACCGGGAGTCCCCTCCAGAAGACGAAGCCTTGGACATCGATGTACACGGAACGGCCATCGATCAACACCAGCATCTTGTTGGCGAACAATTGGTTGTTGCCGCGCACGCTGACGTTGAAATCTGCCCCGGTGACCTGCATCACTTCCAGGCCGGGGATTCGGCGGAGGATGGTCGGCACGTCAGGGGCACCCGACTGACGAATGTCCTCAGCGGTGATTACATAGACATTGGACGGGGCTTGAGAAATCGGCTGTTCACGGCGAATGGCGGTGCTGACCGTCTCTTCTTCAATGAACGAAAACACACCGGGGGCACTCGTGGAGTCGTTGCGAAGCTCAGGCGCCGCCAGGGTAGGAGCGGACCAGACGAGTATGCACAACCCGAGACCGCAACCGGCGATTCCCACACGAAGGAAGGGAGCCAACCGCCGCGTCGTCACACGACTGTCCCCTGGTCGAGCGGCTGAGTGAACCACTTTTCAACCACATGCTTGATCTGGCCTTGGTCGAACGGCTTAAACAGGCACGCTTGGGCCCCGGCTTGGAGTGAGGCGTTTGCCAGCTCTGCTCTATTGGCTGCTGTCACTATCACGACCGGAATGGTCAGCGAGCGGGCTCTGATTCGAGCAAGCACTTGGATTCCGTCCATGCCGGGCATGCGGATATCCAAGAAGATGCCGCTGAGAGTGAGGTAGTCCAGCTTTTTGATCGCGGCAGGCCCATCCGCGTCGGTCTCAACAAGATATCCATAAGATTCCAGGCGTTCTCGCAATATGTGTCGGATGTCCGGGTCGTCATCCACTACCAAGATGTGGATTGGCATCTCGCTGCCCCTCGGGCCGGTTCAAATCCAATAGGTCAATCCTTTTCGGCCTATGGCTCACGCGATCGTTTGTGCAAAAGCTGTGCGTAGAGAAAAGTGCCGTTTCCTCATGCGCAATATGCCAGTGCATTCAAGAAAGGATACAGTTTGGAAGCAAAACGATACACCTCTAACGAGACAATGTTCACAGAAAGGGGAGATCCGGCGAAAACAAAACAGCCTGTAAGTTGACAGGGATTCGGCACCTGATAGGGTGGAACCAGTCTGTGGTCTTTGCCGAGGGGAAACCGCGATGATCAATAGACGAACGTTCCTGCAATTGACCGGGGCGGCCGCGCTGATGCCGTGGGGGTGTATGTCATATCGCCCCGGAACGGCCGGTGCGCTGTTGAACGATGTGCATTCCGGCTTGAATCCGACCGCCGTACGTGAAGTGATCGCGGTGCGGTCGGTTCAAGATATCCGGCGTGCTGTGGAGCGGGCGGCGTCCGATCGTCTCGCCATCTCTGTGGCCGGAGGCCGCCATGCGATGGGCGCGCAGCAATTCGGGACGGACAGCCTGCATCTCGACACCCGATTGTTCAATCAAGTGCTGGATTTCGACTCTCAATCCGGCTTGATGGAGGTTGAGGCCGGCGCTCAATGGCCGGAATTAATCCAGGCATCCTTGGCGATGCAGGCAGGTAGTGCGCGGCAGTGGGGGATCGTCCAGAAGCAAACCGGCGCGGACCGGCTGAGCCTCGGCGGGGCCTTGTCGGCAAATATCCACGGGCGCGGGTTGACGCTGAAGCCGTTTGTCGGAGACGTGGAGTCGTTCACGCTCGTCACGGCGGATGGACGGACCGTGCGGTGTAGTCGTTCGCAGAATACGGAGTTATTTAAGTTGGCGGTCGGAGGCTATGGCCTTTTCGGAATCGTGTCGGCGGTGACGCTCAGGTTGAGGCCGAGACGGAAGCTGCGGCGTGTCGTCGAGTTGGTCAACATCAGTGATGTCATGAAGCGATTCGAGCAGCGGATTCAGGAGGGGTTTCTCTACGGCGATTGCCAGTTCGCGATCGATCCGGCCTCCGACGATTTTCTCAGCCGGGGTATTTTCTCCTGTTATCGGCCGGTCGATCCGGCGACCCCGATCCCGGAGAATCAGCGAGAAATCGCTGAAGAACAATGGCTGCGCCTTCTGTATTTGGCCCATGCGGACAAGGCGAAGGCGTTTGATGTCTATTCAACCGAATACTTGGCGACCGACGGCCAACTCTATTGGTCCGACACGCACCAAATGAGCTACTACCCGGACGGATATCACCGATCGCTGGATCAGCGAATGAGGGCTACCTCATCCGGGTCCGAGATGATCTCGGAGCTGTACGTGCCTCGGGCTGAATTGGCATCGTTCTTTGCCGACATGCGGGAGGATTTTCGGCGGCATGGCACCGAAGTCATTTATGGAACGATCCGCCTGATCGAGCGGGATGACGTATCGTTTTTGGCTTGGGCCCGGCAGCCATGGGCATGCACCGTGCTGAATTTGCACGTCTCACATACGCCGGACGGCATCGAACCGGCGGCGGCTGCCTTTCGCCGGTTGATCGATCTGGCGAGGAAGCGGAGTGGCAGCTATTTTCTTACCTACCACAAGTGGGCGGCTCGAGAGCAGGTGTTGGCCTGTTATCCGCAGTTTCCGGAATTTCTGAAACTCAAACGGCGTGTCGACCCGGAGGAGCGGTTCCAAAGCGATTGGTATCGCCATTATCGAACCATGTTCGCGGATGTGTTGTGACGAAGCCGCCTTGTACGCTGGTTCTCTTGTTGTGGACCTTGTTGTTCGCCTTTTGTCTGCGCGTGCTTGGTCAGGCGCTGGTGGCGTTTAGAGAGCTGAATATCGGCCTCTACAGCAAGGTCTGCGTGGATTCCAGGGGTGAAGGAATGTTCGTTCAGTCTCGTCCGTCGTTTGGACGAGGGGTGCTGGTGTTCGGCTACGTGTAACTGGCGGCGATGGTGCTCCGCTATGTGATCCGCGTAAGCCTCCATCCGGAAGCCCGCTGGTTCGGTGGAACCATTCCGATCTTTTTCCATTGGGTCCTTGCGGCGTTCATTGTCGTCTTTGGACGGTATCATCGCGATCGCATGCGTAGAGCTGCCGCTCCTGACACCGATTATGCTCACTGAACCGGCCACGATGCTGACCGATTATGGGCTGGGTCTACTCTGCGCCCTGTTCGGCCGCCGGCTCTGGAACGCGGGGCAGGTCTCGACGAACAGGTGTGTTTCATGCTGGGCAGTCGGCATGGGGGCGCTGGCCGTGGCCTCGTTTGCCGGGGGGACCGTTCACGGGCTTTCGTTAATGCTGGCTGAATCCGCTCTGCAAGCTCTGTGGAAGGGAACAGCCTTCGCCATCGGTTTGGCAAGTTGCTGTTTCTTGATCGGGACAATGGTCGCGTCTGTGGCGAAACCGCTGCGGCATTGGCTGGTCGCTGCCTCCGCGGTCCAGTTCGCCGGCTATGCCATATGGATGGCCACGCACGACGAGTTCCGGTATGTGATCTACAACTATGGAGTGACGTTGGCCGTGATTCTGCTCGTCCAGGTCTATCAAGGAGTGGTTCGCAACACTCCATCGGCCGGTTGGATCATCACCGGCATCCTCGTGTCACTCGTGGGGGCGTTGGTCCAGCAGAGCGGGCTGGCGCTCCACCCATCCTTCAACCATAACGATCTCTACCACGTGATTCAGATGGTGGGGATAGCGTTGCTGTACCGCGGCGCATCCGTGCTGCAAGACCGTTGATCACTCGTCCCCTTGTCCCGCCTCTTTTCCGTAGGACACCGGCAGGCCTTCCAGTTCCATGATTCGAAGAGCATTGGTGGTGGGGCAGGGGCCTCGCCTCAGCCGGTAGTCGAATTCCAACGCGCCCGATGAGACAGTTTCCTGGAAGTGCGCGTTAATCAGCGACGGAATCTCCTTCTCCAGGTCCGTCAATTCCAGGTCGTGGGTGCTCACCAGCCCGAAGCCGTGCCCGGTCGAAAGAGCCTTGATGTAGGCGCGGCTACCGAGGAGCCGTTCTCGATTGTTGGTCCCCTTGAAAATTTCATCGATCAAGAAGAGGACCGGCGGTGCGCTTCGGTCATGGGTCGTGTCGAGGATCGTCTTCAGCCGTTTGACCTCGGCGTAGAAAAACGACAAGCCCGCATCCAATGAGTCGTCGATGCGGATACAACAGGCCAGACGGCTCCAGCTCCATACGAACGAGGCGGCGCATACCGGAGCACCGGCCTGCGCCAGGCAGAGATTGATGCCGATTGTACGGAGGAACGTACTCTTCCCGGACATGTTCGAGCCGGTGATGAGATGGATCGAGCCGAGCCCGGTGGAAAGAAAATCATTGGTCACGCGAGCCGTAGCAGCCAGCATCGGATGCCCAAGCCGGTCGGCACGGATGGCGGCGTTCGCCCCGTTGTGTTGAGAGGACGGTGCGACCGGTTCGGGCCAGGCATAGTTGGGATGGAGATAGGCGAAGTTGGCCAAGGCCGATGCCGCTTCGACATCCGCCAGGCAATCCAGCCACAGCGGAAGATGGTCTTTGATGGATTGCTGCACGTGAATCAAGCGCCGAGTGAACCATAGATCCCAGGGCCCGAGCGCATTGAGTCCCAAATGCAAGAGCGGATTGGCTTTGACGCTGATGGCATGCAGGATTCTCGCGGCCTGGCCCAGGTGAAGCGAAGGCCGGGCGGCGCTGTGCATGAGCGGTGAGCAGATTTCGGCCAAGGCGGGCGTGGTTTTATTGGCATGCCTTTCCAGATGGCGCAAGACGGTTCCCAGCCGTTCCATTTCATGGTGGAGTCCCACCGCATGCTCAAGCAAGTGTTCGCCTTGATCGGTCATGAAATAAATCAAGGCGTATGCACCGAAGGAGAACATCCAATAACCGGGGAGCGTTCCCAGCAGGGCGCCGAGGCCCAATAACGCCGTGGACAGCGCCAAGATGAGCTGGACGATGAGGGTCACGTTCAGACGAGGAAATCCAACCGGATGCTGGACAACCGCGGCCAAGCGGCGGCCGTTGATCTCTTCCTCGCCCGCCAGCCGCGCATGGAGGCTGAGGCGATCGCGAAAGAGCGGGCGGGGCGCTAATTCCCGCACCAATTGCCGGCGGCGGGACCAGACTTCGCGAGCCGGCGGCTGATCGAGCAGCCATGCAGCCAATCTGACGCGGCCATGGTCGGAGACGGTTGTATCGAGAAGATGCAGCAGGGAGTGTGAACCGGCCAGATCGAGGTCTTTCGCATAGAAATGCGCCGGAGGGGCCTCGGATGGTCGGAGAGGAATATTGGGCCAATCCAATATGACCCTGGCGGCATGAGAAGACTTGATGCATCGCCACAGCCGGAGCCGGTGAATCCTATGCTCCAGCCTGTTATGATACGCGGCCACGGCCATAAATAACACGGCAAAACCGGCCAGCGTTGAGTTGCCCGCGGTGTACCAGCCGGATTTATAGAGTCCGATAGAGCAGCCGAGGCCGGCGAGGAAAATCACCAGGCGCCACCTGGTGAATCGGGCGCTGGTGTGTGTCCCTCGCTGGATGAGCCGGTCTATTCGGACGAGCACCCGTTGTAGTTGCGCGGCGCGTAAGGGATCAGCCATGATGTCATCGACCATACTGGGAACCGCATGATGCCGTCAACGACTAGCAGGCTATTGAAAAACCTTGCCGGCGTCGTTCTCAGAGGCTCAACGTATCGAAGTCGAAGGCAAGATACCTATCCGCTCGCATGTGATTGAAGCGAGCGGGTCAAGCGGAGCTTGGTGTGTACCTCCTCGCCAAGCCTCGCTTGCTGCGGCATTGTCTGCGGAGAGGCGCGTCTTGGCGCGTCCGGGTTGGGCGGGTGAGAAAAGCAGCTTTTTGAACAGCCTGCGGGCAATGATCATGCAGGGACAAGACGCAACTTCCGACTGGGTGGATGTGCGAATTGTCTCGCGCCTCGATGCCGGTGAGGTGCTTGGATTGCTCGATGATCCGGCAGTGCAGGGCGGTTGGCAAGAAAGCGAAACCATCCATCTCTACTGGCCAAGCGGGATTTGGTCGGCCGACCATCTGATCCGGCTCAGACAGATTCTCCGTCAACTCGACCGAGCGAATGAACCGGAGATTCAGATCCATGCGCTGCCTCATCAAGATTGGAATCAACTGTGGGCCCAGTCCGTCAAACCTTTGAGAGTCGGTAAGCGGATGGTGGTCCGCCCCAGTTGGGAACCGGTGAAGTTGGGGCCAGGGCAATTCGAAATCATCCTCGATCCCAAACAGGCATTCGGCACCGGCCACCATGCGACGACTCGACTGTTGCTCGAATGGCTGGAGGAGATCGTGCAAGGGGGCGAATCGGTGTTGGATGTCGGGACCGGCAGTGGGCTGCTGGCGATGGCGGCGCTTCGGCTCGGCGCCGCGCGGGCAGTCGGCCTTGATCACGATCCCATCGCCATTGAATGTGCACAGGGCTATGCAGTGCTGAACCGATTCGGGTCTGAGCTGTCATTACAGGGCGGTGAGCTGGACGGATTCCACGGACATGAGTTGTTCGACATCGTGCTGGCCAATCTCGACCGGCAGACCCTGTGTCAGGTGGCGGATCAGTTGTCGAATCGCACGCGGACAATGTTGCTGGTTTCCGGGCTGTTGCTCGATCAGCGAGAGGAAGTCGAGGCGGCGCTGTCATCCGCGGGTCTCTATCCGGGACGGCATCGAGAGCGAGATGGATGGCTTGCCGTGGAGTTCAGGCGCAGCGAGTCTTGTGAAGGTGAAGGATTCTTGACGAAATGAATAATGGCCGGCCGTCCTATCCACACGTGCATCAAGTCAGCATCTCAAACGGAGGAGTGCCGAAACGTCCTGTATTTGAAGCGAGAGTCGGCAAGGACGGCATTGAGGGAGATCGGCAGGAGAATTTGAAATTCCATGGTGGTCCGGACCGAGCGGTCTGCCTCTTTTCGTTGGAGTTGATCGAACGGCTGCAGGATGAAGGCCATTCGATCGATGCGGGGCTGTCGGGGGAGAATCTGACGATAGCCGGTTTTGACTGGGATCAAATGAAACCGGGCGTGGTGCTGTCGGTGGGGCCGGACCTTCAGCTGGAAGTGACCGGCTATACGGCGCCGTGCAGCAAGAATGGACAGTGGTTTCGGGATGAAGAATTCTCCCGCATCTCGCAGAAACAGAATCCGGGCTGGAGTCGAGTCTATGCCAGAGTGCTGCGCGAGGGCGTCGTGAGACCTGGGGACGCGGTCGAGATAAAGAGCTGATAGCGTATAGCATATGGCAGAGGCGATGCAGGCTTGTTCAAGCCATAAGCCATCAGCCATACGCTCTAGGAGCTGAGATGTGATGGACCGCATACTGGAGCCAGAGCTGATGGACGATCCTACGCAGGTGGAAGCCTATGCGGCGACGGACTTCTCGGCTGAAAATCAGGGATTTGTCGAGCGGTTCAAAGAATATTTCCCGGAGTTTTCTCAAGGGAAAGTGCTGGATCTCGGCTGCGGTCCGGCTGATATCCCGATTCGGTTTGCCAAGCTGTATCCCGCCTGCCAGGTCATCGGGGTCGATGCGTCGGCGCCAATGATTCAACTAGGAGAGCAGGTTGTAAAGCAGGCCGGGTTGGCCGACCGTGTTATGCTACGTTGCGAACGGTATGAAGAAGTCGCCGGTGCGAGAATTGTGGACGCGGTAATCTCCAACAGTCTGTTGCATCATCTGCCGAATCCGCTGCAGTTCTGGCAGAAGATTCGCCAATTGGTGAGGCCGGGAGCGCCGGTGCTGGTGATGGACTTGCTCCGTCCCGAGTCGCCCGAAGCAGCCCTCGCCATTGTGGATCGGTATGCCGCCGGAGCGCCGGAGATTCTGCGCCGGGATTTCTACCATTCATTGCTGGCCGCGTTCACCGAGGATGAAGTGACGACTCAACTCGCCCGCATGAATCTCACCAGGCTCCTGCTCGATATCCCAGATGACCGGCATTGGGTGGTCGGGGGTATTGTCTATTGATGAGAGGATAAAGAAGCCCGCTCCGGCTCTCGTAGCTATTTACGTCTGCTCAACTCTGATTCGACGGGAGGTGAAAACAGCATGGGGTTGAAGGTCATAGCCAAACGAATTCGTTCCAGTTTCGCCCTGATTGCATTCGTAGGTTTGAGTGTCTCGACTCTGGCTGGGTGCAATGAGCCTGAAACGGTTCTCGTAATCGAAAAACCCACGGAGGTGCATGGGATTGTTCGCACGTCTTCTCAAGACCCCACCACGAATGTTCAGCCGGGGAACGTGATTGCCACGCTACAAGCAGGTGAGACGGCGCGAGCTGTGGGTGTGTATCACGGCGAGAACCATGATGGTTTTCAAGTCAAACTGGCCGATGGAACTGAGGGGCTGATTTTCGCGGGTGATACCTTCAAAGTGACGTCTCGATGAGATGCAGAGACTAACGTCTTACTGTTCAGCCTCGATCTCGACTGCGCCCCGTTTCACGTCGCGCAGTAACCGCTCCACGATCAGACGCATGAAAAAGAATCCCAGCTTAGGATTCTTGTAGTACAGGTGATAAATCATCTCGTCCGTCATCTCATATAGCTCGCAGTCGGTGTCGCAGATCACGGTCATCGTGCGCGCTCTTTCTGCAGAGAACAGTCCGATTTCACCAACCAACTCACCAGCCTCGACGTAGTGGCCGATCTCCTGGAGTTTGAGGCGCCCCGCCGCCACATAGAGAATCTCGTGAGCCCTGTCCCCTTTTCTGAAAAGCACCTCCCCGGCCGGGTGTTTCCTGAGATGCATATGCGGCAACAGCCATTCCGAAACAGGCGATGCTACGGTGGCTTGTTCGATTTGCTTTGTCAGCCGGAGAATTTCGTTCAGCCGTTTGATATTGATGGGCAAGAGGATCGCGTTCAGGATGACTTCCGGCATCCCGATCAACTCGGTGACATCGAAATGTACATGCAGGATCCCGAAAATGAGGAACAGGGTGTTACTGGCCAGGGCCAGCACCCGCAGAGACACCATGTCTTTTTGATAGTGACTGGCAAGATAAAATATGCCGCCGAGAAAGCCGAGGACTGTGGCGACGTCAAAGTGCATAGTCCGACGATGACTGGCATGCGGAGCTTCTTGAACGAAAAACGGAGGCGCATCTTAGCTCCGATCGCGGGAAAAGGGAATCGCTGCACATGAAGGGGAGATATTCTTTGCGTTCAACGGGTGAACGTACGGTGTGAACGGCTCGGCTCTTCACCGCAGCCACTGGCTTTAGTATTGAGACCTGCTATCCGTTCAGATAACTCGTCAGCCAATCGGCGATCAGGGTCGTCATCCGCGAGAAGTCCGCGCCCTTCGTGAACTGGTGATCGGCCCCGGGCAACACCTCCATGCATTTCCTGACTCGCAGTTCCTCATAAAGGCGCTGGCTTTGATGCAAAGGGACATGCTCGTCATGATCGCCCTGCACGATGATGGTGGGGGCGGTGATCGATCGGGCTGGTTCATAGGCAATTTGACGCAAACAGTCTTCATAGAAAGCGTAGCGAAGAGCGACGCGGTTCGGACCGCCCATGATGTCGGGCACTGTGTCCGTGGCTTTCCATTGCGCCATCTCCGCCTTCCCGAACTCCAGACGTAGTTCTTCCGCGAAATCAACGACGGGACATTTCAGGGCCAAGCAGGCAAGGTCCGGTCGCCGCGCGGCGGTCAATGTCGCCACCAGCCCGCCGAAGCTGGACCCCATCAGGCCGATGTGGCGGTACCCCTTCTGTCTTACAAGATCGAGCGCAGCCAGCGCCTGATCCAGGGCCAGCGTATTGGTGATCTGCTTGAAGGGGCCATCGCTCTCTCCATGCCCGAAAAAGTCGAAGCGAAACGTGGCGATGCCTTGTTCGATCAACAGGCGAGTCAACGTCTTATTTGTCGAACTGTTTTTGCCGGACAAAAACCCATGGCAGAGGACGGCAATTTTGTCCGTGTCCCTGTCAGGGGTCATCAAAATGGATGCGACTCGGCGGCCGGAAGAGTCAATGAACGAGAAGGAAGATTCCACCGAGGGATTGTATCAGAGTTTGTGTTGAGAGATCAGAGAAGCTCATGCACGGACGAGCGCGGTCACCCGTTTGTTTCCCGAGTGATAAGAATCGACTCCAGATTGTTCTCCAAGTCATTGACCACGACCCACTCCGTCGCGCCGGCCTTGCGCACTTTAGCTTCCCAGCGGGCCAGGCGATTGAGATAGAGGCGTGGATCGGCGTTGTCCGTGCGCAGCTTACTCACGTTGAGCGCCACGATTCGAAACCCGTCCAGGTCGATTGGAAAATCCCGGACCGTCCCCTTCCCCAATTCCTCCTGCATATCGGAGAAAATCACGATGGTCTTGATGCCGGACTTGGTCTCATTCAGATACTCGGCGCCTTGAATCAACGCTCCGGTAATATCGGTATAGGCGCTCGGCTTGACCGCTTGGGTGAAGCTCTGAATCTTGTCCTTGAACGCACGCTTTTGCGAGGTTGCCTGTGAGGGGCGCTTGTCGAATGTCACCTTGGCCACGATATCCTTTTCAGTGAAGCTGCGGCTCTCCACCTTGGCCACGGCCAGCGAGTCGCCGGGATTTAACGTCGCCAGGAGATAATTGATGATTTTCGATGCCTTGTTGGCCTCCTGCGCATAAGTGCCGGAGGTATCCACCAGCATATAGACGCCGTGGCTGTGCATCCTGCTGTCGCCGCAGGAGCCGGAGAACAGCAGGGCGAACAACAAAAGGACGATGGTGAGATGTGTATTCATGCCGCTCTCCTCGATTTTGAAAGCGCCACATCTTCTGTTTCCACCGATGCGCCGGAGCGCCACGCGATGGCCCAGCGTTCCAGCATCAGCGGCACAACAATGGTGATGTCATAGGCCAATTCAAGAACTTTGGCGGATCGCTTGAAGAGCAGGCCGATGAATCGGAGCGAGACGCCAAGGCCGCGCATGCCCTGCGTCAGGGCTACGCCGATGACAGTGCGCAACGAGTGCACCAGGCTCTCGAACGGGATCGCCACGAACGCCAAGGCGAACGGCAACACGAAGCCCATGACCATCTGTCCGATCATTGGGATGCTGGTCAGGACCCCGTCAGACTGGGCCGGCGCGACGGAGGCGAGATCGCGCATCAGCGCCGTTTTGTCGGCGATAAGCATGTCTCGCATCAGTGCGAGGGAGGATTCGATCCCGGCTAAAATGGTCAGGAACACCAGGGAGGCGATCATTAAACGCCGGCGCATGCGATCGTCCATGCTGGCGATTCTGGGAAACAATTGGGTGATCCGGAGCGATTCGAGCAGGAACAGTCCCATCGAGGCTTCCATGAGAATGATGACCAATGCCGCGACATCCGAGGTCTTCAGACTATTCGTGAGGTAATCGCTGGCGCCCACCATTTCCGACATCGGCAAGGCGATCAACTTATAGTTGATGAAGGTGCCGCCCGCCGCGATGACCATTACCAGCGCTGAGATGGCCAGTTGGACGAACGACGAGACCGTCAGCGCATGCTCGGCTTTACTGTCCTTGGCCCGGATGCCCTCAAACGTCTGCATGTGATTATCGATCTGCTTCGCGTTGGCCTGAAGCGTGACCATCTTCTTGTCCATCTCGCCGATCAGTTTTTCCACGGTGCGCCAAGACGGCTGCATGGCGTTGAGAATCTTGTGTCGTTCTTCATAGGAACGGCGGAACTCGGAGATCGTCTTGTCGTGGATCTTCTGGATGGATTTATTGATGTCTTCCAACAAGGTGCGCGGGATATCTCCGCCCGATTTGATTTTCGCGATCGATTCGAGCGCACTGACCCATTCCGGCGAAGGCGGCGGAACCGTCCCGCATTTGCGGTAGTCGTCCTCCATGCGGGTGGCCTCTTCCAGCATCTTCCGCTGGAGCGCGGGAAATTCTTGTAAATCCTTGCGGATGAGGTTGCCGACCCGCTCGAACTCCCGATCGATGAGGACGGCTTCGCTTTCCTGTCCGTGCGCCAGCAACACGGCCTGATTGCGCAGCCGTATGCCATCCGAGGCCTGGAGCAGCCAGCGTGAGACGAATCGTGTGCCGTGAGAGGCCAGTGTGCACGACGAATGGATGATGCCGTGCATCGGCTTGCGCGCGGCATAAAGAAAGACCATGGCCAGGAGGCCCAGTACGAACACCGACAGGGCGACGTTATCGGGCCAAAAGAGCCAGGCACTCCAGTTCGTCATGACCGGACCTCCCTTTACGGATGCTGCGACGTGTAATTGCTGAGTCTGTAAAGACATCACGGTGATCCTCTCCCACGGCCTCTAGCACCAAAAGCAAGAAACAGGCTGAAGGCCTGACTACTCAAGAGCCTGATAAGACAAAGGATTGACGGATATTAAGAAGGTTCAGCGTCCGGAATTGTGCCGGCGTGCAGGGATCAGCCCACATTATTCATGGCGGTTGCAGTGGAAGCGATGCCTGCTAGGGACAGCCGAGCGGGCGGGGATCTTATCAGCGCTCGAGAAAATAGAAGTGGTCGGTCGGTCCATGTCCATGGCCGATTGCCAGGCCATGCCGAATCGCTTCCGTCAGATAGGTTTTTGCGGTTTGGATCGCGTCGTTCAGGGATTTGCCCTGCGCCAGATGCGCGGCGATGGCGGAGGCGAATGTGCAGCCCGTGCCGTGGGTGTGCGGAGTCTCGATGAACTCTCCCTTGAAGACGCTGAAAAATCGTCCGTCGTACAGAAGATCTGTAGCGCGCTCGGCCAGGAGGTGCCCCCCTTTGATTAAGACCTGCTTGCAGCCGAAGCTATGAATGACTTTTGCCGCGCGTCGCGCATCCGCCAACGACTTGATCTGAATTCCGGAGAGTTGCTGGGCTTCATAGACATTGGGCGTGACGAGCAAGGCCAACGGAAACAGTTTCGTTTTCAAGGTGTCGATCGCATCCGGCTTCAACAGGGCATGGCCGCTCTTGGAAATCATCACCGGATCGACGACGAGATTCGCGACGTTTTGGGGTTTCAATATGGAGGCCACTGTTTCGACGATGGCGGCGGAGCCCAGCATCCCGGTTTTTACCGCGGCGACATCGAAATCGTCGAACACGGCGTCGATTTGCGCGGCGATGATTGCGGACGGCAATTCAAAGACGTCTGTGACCTCTTCCGTATTTTGGGCCGTAATCGCCGTAATCACCGACATGGCGAAGACGCCGTTTGCGGACATGGCTTTGATGTCAGCCTGAATTCCCGCGCCTCCTCCGGAATCGGACCCGGCGATGGTCAGGACTTGCTTGCGTGTATTTGGCATAGTGGGCATTTGTCAGTAGTCATGAACGTAAGATGATTGATAAAGGTGTCGGCCCTATGTGACACGGCTGAATAAATCGAGGCCATTATAATACTCAGAAGAGGGGAGGTGTCTAGGTCACATTATGTATGACGGTTTGTCTTAGCTGGCCTTTGCCGTCACGCGCAGTTTGACGTGCGCCTTTTTCTGAAGTGCGTTGACGATGCTGAAGAAGTTATCTGTGCTGGGGTTTCCACGCGGAGCCAACATTCGATGCAAGCTTTTGCTTGGCTTCTTGAGCGTCAGAGCCAACTCTTCAAACCCTATAGTGGCATTGACGAGATCCCGGAGGATGGCCTTGCCTACGGCGGTGTCGCCTGCGAGATAGGCATTGAGTGCCTCCGTAAAAAGTGCTTCCCGAAAGCGCGGGTCCCGTTCCACACGCGCCGCGATAGTGTTTCTAAATTCCCTTGTCAGTGCCATAGGTCACTCCGTTCTGTGTTACGTCTTCCAGCCCCAACCCCTTTCACGTTCGACCAATTCCCTGCCGCTAATTGATAGACTCCCGCAGAAATTTTGGCCGCGGCCACGGCATTGAGCCCTTCGAACCATGCGGCAAAGGGTGAGCGGGACTGCAGATCGAGATATTCGAGTACGCGTATCTCCGACATGATTATAGTAACGGTTAAGTTACCACTGCGCTTTGGGGGTGTGCAAATGTTTTATCTGAACGGAGGAAAGGAACAGGCTTGGGTAGATGAATGACGGGTCTTAATGGATAGGCAGCGGCACAGCCATTGGCGGCGAAGAGTGCTCAAGAGTGAGAGGGGAGTCAAGATGGCACAAGGGAGTGAGACGAGGTCGCCCTCTATTTTGTGGACTGTTGCTTCGCCAGGACGTCGAGCGTCAAGGTGTCGAGCTTGCCGTTGAAGAACTTGAGCAGGGCGTCTTTGAAGATGGTGTTGTCGGTGGCAGCAGTCAGAAACAAGGTCATGCAGGACCGGAACTTGAGATGGTCGGGATATCCGAAAATCTCCTCAGCGCTGCGACCGTTCACATCGAGCACAAGCTGCGTACAGGCTCTGAGTCTCCGGCCTAACACAGGGTGTTGTAGGTAGGCTTTGGCTTCATCGAGCGAGGTAATGGCGAATCGCCGCGCTAATGTACTATGCCCAAGCCCGGCGATTTGCGGAAAGATAAACCACATCCAATGGCTGGACTTTCTCCCAGCTCGGAGTTCAGAGAGGACGGTGTCATAGACGCCCTCTTGCGCGTCGAGAAAGCGGGGGAGATTGAACGCGTCAGCCACTCAATTTAGAGTGCAAGATCCATTGGCAAATCTGCAATATCTTTGAGACGTTTTCCTTCAACCATTGTTCGTAACGTTTCCTTTGTACCTTCTTCGTTTTTGAGTGCCCCAATAGTAGCAGTCAGCTCCTGCAAAGCAAAATGATAGACGCAGTCGATATTTCCGGTTCCAAGGGCGATGGAAGCAATGCGATTTGGAAGTGGCTCCCCGGTAATTACGACAACATGAGGAAGGTGCCCTTTTCGATTCCCTATTAAGTTCAGCGCTTCTGATCTGGCGTTCTGAACTCGATCACTCCGAATGGTCCATTTACAAGAAATGCTCGCGTGAAGCGTCGGTAAGCATCCGTTGATTTTTCTAAGAGATGCCAATTTTACGCATGAATCGTCTACGAGGAACTGGCCTTGATTAATAACCGCATCCTCTTCCGGGGCTCGGCTTATTACTATGTCGGGGGTGATGATGTAATCGCTGCCAATTGCTGAGGCAAGTTGTCTGTCGGCTTTTGCGGCGTTTGCAATAGCTGTCAGATGTGAGTATTGCTCAAATGCGGCAAGCGCAAGTTTTTGCCTTCCGTGGAATTCTAATTACGGACCATTTTCCGGGTCGCAGGTGGTTCAGTTTTAGGAATGTGTCTTTTATGAAGGTCAGGCAAATTTCTTCAAATTGTTTGCCAGCTACTTGTCCTGCAAGGCGTGCTCCTTTAGCTTCTGCCTGAATGAGTTTTGCAATTCCTGAGGCGACTTTGACGCTGAGGGCGCGAAAGAAAATAGCGTTGTTTGTGAACGGTTGCTTCTGGCATGGCCATCACAATTGTTCGAGGGCCGTTCTGCCTGGCACGAACAAAGTATTCTGGAAAACAAAGATAGAAAAGAATAAAAGACGAGATGCGAGCCAAAGGAGGAGGCTTCGGATGTTGGGTTGGTCTATTTTAACATTTTGGACATGCAAACCTTTGACGCGACAGTTCTTAGAGTCTCGCTTAAGTCGATCCCATCACAAATGACTCAGTGGAGTTCAGGTAGCTGATAAGCGATTAGTCCTTGAAGTGTGTAGGGTAATTATCAGGCGGAGTTTCTATAGAAGCTCACATCGAGCCCGACTTCTCCAAACATTTCAACTGCACGCTTGCCTGTGGCATGCCATTTTGATGAGGTAGGAACAGATGCTGGGTTTAGCGCGACTACTCGTCTTATACCTGCCTGAATAATTAGTCCGGCACAGCGGGAACAAATTGGTTTGCCCCAAACATATATAGTTGCCCCATCAGATTTTGTGCCGGCATTAATCAGGGCATTTTGCTCGGCATGTATGACCATGTCCAATTTGATCTCGTCATTTGCTAGTCGTTCAGTTGAGTCTTCGACTCCAACAGGAAACCCGTTGTATCCAAGGCCGACCGCTCCACCTCGTTGTGAAACAATCACGGCCCCAACTTTAGCCTTAGGATCTTTTGACCAATCAGCAACGAATTTAGACAACTCGCAAAAACGTTTGTCCCACTTAGTCATTGGCATAGCTTCATTGGTAAATTCCATATTGTCTTCTTTCTGCAATTTTATGGGTAATGAGGGGTGAGGTTGTGCAATCCATCGAAAGACATCCCGCTTCGAACGTTTGATTTATTTTATGAGATTTTACTCGATGTTGTGGGCGCAATCATTAATTCAGCCAAAATCGGAAAGTCTCTGTTTCGGTCGCACATAATGAAAGTGTGACGTATTGAAGAGTATCTGCATTCTCCTATATCCATGCGACTTTCTTCATCGTTGACATGGTGTTCGTAGAACAGTAGCCTGCCCGAGGTTGCACCAAGGATTCCCATGGAGGCAAGGGGGATAGTCGATGGATTGGAATCAATTACTTTCTGCTGAAAGATTGGGAAGAGTGGGGAAGCGAGTTTCAGCTGAGGGAAGAACACCGTTTCATCAAGATTACGACCGTGTCGTTTTCAGTTCTGCATTTCGAAGATTGCAAGATAAGACACAGGTTTTCCCTTTAGCCGAGAGCGACTATGTGAGGACCCGGCTTACACATAGTTTGGAGGCGTCGTGTGTAGGGCGCTCACTGGGGATGCAGGTCGGGCTTCGCCTAATCAAGGCGAACAAGCTCTCAAAGCAAGTAGATGCTTCGAGCGTTGGGATGATCGTCTCTACTGCTTGTCTGGCGCACGACATTGGGAATCCACCGTTTGGACATGCTGGTGAGCAGGCCATATGCCAGTGGTTTGAAAGAAATGGAAGGAAGTTTGTTGATCCGCTGACAAATGCTGAAAAGGCCGATTTCCTAAAGTTTGAAGGCAATGCACAAGGATTCAGAATTCTAACCAGGCTGCAACATCCAGACAATGAGGGCGGCTTGCAGCTGACTCACGCAACTTTGGCGGCATTCTCAAAATATCCAACTTCTTCGGTCGAGGCAGGGAGTAAGAAAGCACAACTTAATGTTGGTGCAAAAAAACACGGGTTCTTTGATGCCGACAAAGCACTTTTCCGTAAAGTTGCGGAAGGAGTTGGTTTGGAGCCAAAGATTCAAGACAAAAGTTGGTGCAGGCATCCTCTTGCGTACTTAGTCGAAGCCGCAGACGACATCTGTTACTCGATTATTGATTTAGAGGACGGTGTTCGGAGGGGGCACGTAAGTTTTCGGGAGGCGAAAAGGCTTTTAGGACGCTTAATTAATGATTCGAGCACAATTGCTAGGCTCAAATCCATCAAGGATGAGCAGGAGCAAATGAGTTTATTGAGAGCTCGGGCTATTGGTGTTCTTGTGTCAGAGGTAGCTGTTTGTTTCATGCGGCATGAAGCAAAATTGGTAAAGGGAGTATTCGAGAAGGAACTGCTCGCAGTAATAACACCCGATAAAAGAGACGTTGTTGAATTGATTAAGCGCATTGATAGGGAGAAAATCTATGCTGCCAGGGAAGTGATAGAGGTCGAAATTCCAGGGTTTAATGTCTTGGGCGGGCTTCTGGATGCGTTTGTTGTTGCGTCGGAAGACGTGGCGATACATAAAAAGAAGGCATTACCTAAGAGCTCAGTTCTTGTGAAGCTGATTCCTGATCAGTTTTTGGACAACGGACGAGTTCCGCGTGCCAGTCCTTACCAAAGACTTCTCAATGTGACGGATTTTATTTGTGGAATGACGGATAGCTATGCTGTAGCACTCTACAAGCAAATTTCGGGTCTGTCGTTGTGAGTTCGGGAAAGAACAATGAGTTTGGAACAGTGTCTTGAATTGAGTGGGGGAATTCTTGAACAAATATGGTAGGTCTCGACTCAATACGGGGTTCTCTAGATTTTACGAGGCTGTCGAAGTTGCTCGCGGTTTATCCCGTTCAGTCGGTGGGATTGTGGGGATGTCATGATTGAAGGCCGCTGACAGGACTTTTTCGATCCGCTCCACCGGAATGACGGCGAGCTGGTCATGCACTTCCATCGGCAGACTTTGGGCTAGGCTGCTGCCTTCTTGACACTGACTTCTGCCTGATGACCGGTTGCGGCCAGGAATTGAATCAGCACATCTGTCGTGGTTGTCGGGGTCGTGAATCGCCTGCAAAGTTCTTGTTTAGATCATAGAGAGGTTGAATGGATCGTTTGTCGGAGACCATACCGAGCGCCTAGGCCACCTCCGTCGAGAACGTCCAGCCCGTCTTTGGGTATTGCAGCTTTCCCGGCAGCGGCAGGACCACAGACGGGTCGCCGTTGATGCTTTACTCAGGGAGCAATTGTTGGATTGGGTCTTTGGGCTCCAATGCTGTCAGTTCGAGGCCCTCGATTTCTTGGATTGATTTGCCGGCTATTCCTTGCAGATCGCCGTACATGCCTGCCGTTGCCTGCATGACGCGTTCGATCTGTTCCTCCCGCTTGGCCCATTGCTTTGTTATGGCCTTCTTTTCTCTGTCCAGATCCTCCTGCATCGAAGAGAATGCCTCGACGATGGCCTCAACTCGATGGCGGAACCGTGGGCCGGTGAGATACTGATAGACCATTTCGGTTTTTGTCTGCTGGCCTTCTAAGGCTTGTCGAGCTGAGGCGATTTCAATTAAGGAATGGCGGAGTGCAACTGCCAGAGAAAACACTGCCTTGGTGTTCGTCACCCAAACGCCATCGACGAGATCAAAAGCTTCTACGCCTTTGGGAAGGATCTGACTGACGATGATCGCAATGTCTGCTTTGGCCGTTCGCTGATCGTCGCGGAGTTTGACCAACCAACCATCGCTCCAATTTTTTGTTCGCTTGGATTCCCATAAGATGGTTCCACAGACTTGACCAAGAGGGCCGAGGACCCGCTGGAGTGCATCTCCGCCGTATTCCCCTTTAGGCACAGGCTCAATCGTGTCCTTCGGGAACTTTGCTCTGAGTAATGATTCCAGCTCTAGTTCTTGGACTTCACCCTGGAGTTGCTGTGACCCTTGTTCTGCCCTGCGTTTGAGTTCTTCGATCTGGGTCTGCATCGAGGCGATGGTTTGCTCCTTCTCCATGACCTTAAACTTCAGGCTCTCTTCTGCTTCTTTCTTCGCCTGCTCGCGGGTAGCCAACAATCCATCCTGCACGCGCTTTTCGACTGTAAGTTCTAGCTCGCGCTTGGCATCGTCAAGTTCACGTTGTTTTCTGATGAGATCGGCCTGCGCTTGCTGAGCTTCGGCGAGTTTGGCGTTTCGCTGGGTGAGGACATCTTGGAGTTCTGCAAGCTCAGTAGCCTTCTGGTCAATCTCTGACTGACAGGCAAGTTTCGCCTTCTTGGATTCCTCGCTGACAATCTTCGCCCGTTCCGCCAGGAGCTTCTCGGTTACCTGATCGTCGATGGTCTGCTTGGCCTTCGAGACGGCTTCTTCCCGTTCGCGCAGAGCCTCTTCCTTTTTGGCTATGTCTGAATCTTTGAGCGCGAGTCGCTTTTCGAAGTCACGGCGAGTGGATTCAATCAACGGAGCGGCGAGTGATTCGGTCAGCTTGATCTCTGTTTTGCAATTTGGGCAGGTGATTGTTGGTTCTGTCATGAAGTCCTGCTCCGGCTAGTAGTTCGGACGGCCAATGTCCTACCCTTCTGGCGAGTAGAAAGCAACACTATACATGGGGGGGGCTGAAGGGGAGTGTCGTTGCGAAGAATTTCGATAGGCCATTCAGGGTATAAAGTATGAGGAGGACGATAGCAGGATGCGGCGTTTAATTACCGATTCGCCCCGTTGACAGAGCAAAACGCGAAGTGTTACAGAATTCTCTCATAGATAACCCTGACTTATTGAGCCGTTACCCGGAGGAACCCATGTCCGCTCCAGCACCTACGCCTTCATCGACAACCCCATCGACGGCGCCCCCGCGCCGGCAATTTGTCAATTTCGTGTTCTATAAAGTCGATCCGGCCTGGCGGCGGCTGCCCGAGGACGAACGCACCCAGGGCAAGCAGGAGTTTCTCCGCGCCGTCGAAGACTATACGGGCAAAGTGCTCGTCGTGCCCTACTCAGCTGTGGGCATCCGGGGCGACTGCGATTTCATGCTCTGGCGGATCAGCTATGACCTGGACCTGTTTCAGGACATGACCGCCAAGATGCTGGCATCCGGACTGGGGAAGTATCTCACCACGCCCTATTCGTATTTGGCCATGACCAAGCGCTCGATTTACATCGACAACCACAGCCATGAAGGCCAGGAAGGCAAGCGGCTGGCGGTCGTGCCGGGCAAGGGCAAGTACATCTTCGTGTATCCGTTTTTGAAGACCCGCGAGTGGTTTTTGCTGACGAAGGCGGCGCGGCAAGGCATGATGGACGAGCATATCGAAGTGGGACACCGGTTTCCCTCGGTGAAGCTGAACACGACCTACTCGTTCGGGTTGGACGATCAGGAGTGGGTGGTGGCGTTCGAGAGCGACAAGCCGGAAGACTTTCTGGACTTGGTGATGGCGTTGCGGGAGACGGAAGGCTCGCGGTACACGCTCCGGGACACCCCGATCTTCACCTGCATCCGGAAGAGCCTCAAGGAGACCCTCGATACCCTCGGCGGATAATGGATTGATCAGAGTTCATTGAGTAGGCCTTCGGTCCAAAACCGAAGGCCTTCCTTTTTCTGGAGGCAATTGCGAGTGGCCTTACTTCGCCTTCATCGGATGCTGTGAGCCCTCGGCAATTATCGAGAAGAGTTCCGGTGGAACCGCCATCTTCGATAGTTGACCACAGGCTCATTCCCGATTGAGATAGATTGCCAGGTAAGCCAGACCGATAGCCACTGCAACTACGATCCCTAGGGTAGCCAGCGTAGCGATGGCCTCAGCCATGTCTCGCACCTCCGTCCTGATAAGGCTGGTAGGGGCATGAGAATATGACCTTGTCCTCTCGCAGTCCCGGTGATAAGAGGGGAGGGCCTCACCATCTGGTGTGGCGGTAAGGCCCTCTCATGACGTCATGCTGAGGATGGCAGGAAAGCGATTATGATCCTTCGATCATAATTTGCCGAGGCTTCGCCTCTTCCCGCTTGGGGAACGATATGGTCAGCAGGCCGTGCTTGTGTGTGGCAGAGGCTTTGCCCTGATCCACGAAGGTCGGTAGCCGGAAGAGCCTCATGAACTGCCCTTCGACGATTTCACGCAGGTGGTATTTCTGCGACTCTGACGTTTCTATGGCTCGCTCGCCTTTCACGGTGAGCACCTGATTGGTCACTTCTAAGGTGATATCTTTCGGCTCCCAACCGGGCAGCGCCATCTGAAGGTAAAAGCCGTTCTCGTTTTCCCAGACATTGCAGGCCGGAGCCCAGTTGTTACTAGGTGTGCCGAAGGCCCGCAAGGCTTCGTCTAGGAGCCGGTCAATTTGGTGATCAAAGCCATCGGTTCGAAGAGACGACATGACACTCGGTACATAGCTGTTCATAACGGTCCCTCCTCCTCTCCACGAGAGGTCTAGTTATGGGTTAAAAGTTAAAAGGCGGATCGGGGAAGGCTAGGCCGGGGCATATTTCCCGCCGTTACTCCAACAGTGTTGGGCCTTGCACCAATCCAGCTGTTAAGTACCAGCAACGATCAGCAAGATAATTACAGCAGTCTCGAAGTCAAGAGGGGGCGGAATCTACCACAGGAGCTGTTGGGGGCATAAAAGGGCCTAAAGTGAGACCATAAGGCGAAAGCGGGTGACAGGTTTGCCCAGAGTGTAGGAGAAGGCCTTCGGTCTTTGACCGAAGGCCTTCGTGTTTTAACGCAAGCAATCTCTCCAGCGGCTCACCGTTTCTTGCGGTTGAGCAGGTTGCCCGATCGCACCTGGCAGGCAAGCACATCGCAGATCACCCGCGTGGCCATGAGACTGGTAATCTCCGCCGCGTCATAGGGCGGCGAACATTCCACGATTTCCATACCGGCCAGCGGTTTCGTGTCGGCGATGATTTGAAGGAACTTCAGCACTTCACGCGGCAAGAACCCGCCCGGCTCCGGCCAGCCGGTGCCCGGCACGAACGCGGCGTCTAAGCAGTCCACGTCGAAGCTCAACCACACCGCATCCACACCATCGAACGCCACTTCGAGCGCCTGCTTCGCAGCATTCTCAATACCCATTTCCACGCAGTCGGTCACGGTCATGATGGTGGTCTGACGCTCACGGCCGGCTTTCACGCCGGGCCGCGGCGCCTGCCAGCCGCCGATGCCGATTTGCACCAGATTCTTGGCCGGCACATTGGGAATATTCGTCGCGTGAAACCAGGGTGTGGTGTGCATGCGTTCATCGAGATCGGTCTCCTGCGTGTCCACATGCCGGTCAAAGTGCAGGATGCCGAGCTTCTTGCCGTTCATGTTCTGAGCCACGCCCCGCACGGTGGCAAAGCCCAGGGAATGGTCTCCGCCGAGCACGACGGGAAATGCGCCGCTGGCATAGACATGTCCGACACCCTTGCTGACTTGATCGAAGGTCTTTTCGATGTTACCGGGAATCGTAAAGACGTCGCCGACATCGCAGATCGACACGGATTCCCGGAGGTCCACGCCAAGCTCGAAGCTGTACGTCCCGTATAACGCCGAAATCTTGCGAATGCCCTGAGGCCCGAACCTGGTACCCGCGCGATAGGTCGTTCCGCCGTCGAACGGTGCGCCAAGAATAGCGACATCATACTGGCCGCACTTCCGAACGTCTTCGACGTAGGGGGCCTTGATGAAGGTGTTGATGCCGGCGAAGTGCGGCAGTTCTCCGCGGCTGAACGTGGGAATCCGGCGATCTATGATGGAGTCTGCGCCGGGCAGGCCCAATTCCAGCCCGCGGGCGATTTCTTCTTCATATTTTGTGGTCGGCAGAAGCGCTTCCGCTTCGACTGCAAACTTCGCCTCCGGTCCATACTTGTCATGTAGAGGAACCTTGCCCTGGTATGTCTTTTTTTTCGCCATGTGCACATTCCTTTCTTTACGTTGAATGGATTTTGACTCTGCCGTTCATTTTTGAGGTGCGGATTCCTCGGGATGTATCGATATGTCGCTCCTTGTAGGTTTCGCGCTGACCACATACAGTGTGGTCAGTCCCAAAATAGTGCCGAGAACGAGTGGGACGGCCCACAGCTGCCACCAGGGGGCGCCCTGCGCGACGGCATAGGGACGCGGCCAGGCGATGTTGACGAATTCAAATATTGACCAAAGAAATGCCGCCGTATTGATCAGCAGTCCCCAGGCGCCCAGCTTTAGTTCGCCCAACGACGGATCCCAGCGGCCGGTGAGACGGGTGTAGAGTCCCACTCCGGTGGTCATGGCGAACATGGCGTACAATCCGCCTGTCCCGAATGCCAAGACCGTGGCGACCGCTTCATCGTTGAGCCCGAAGAGCAATCCGAGCGCGGCCAGCAGAACCGTGAACAGCACGGCATTGTGCGGAGCTCCGGCAGCGGTGACCCGGCTGAGGACGGCGGGCATACTGCCTTCGCGGGCCATGGAAAACACAATGCGGGACGTATACTGCACCATCGATGACCCGCAAGCCAGGAACGCGACCATGACGATTGCCAGGAAAGGGGTTTCCGCCCAAGCCCCAAAGTTGTCGACAATCACGGGTGTGACGGGATCGGACGCGGCGCTCGTATGCTGTAAGGTATCGCGGTTAAAACTGAGCGTGAGCGCGGCCGAGTTGAAGAGCACCACGCTTCCTACCATGCAGAGGGATAAGAAAATTGCGCGAGGGACCATCCGCTTCGGCTCACGTGTTTCTTCAGCGATGGTTGAGCAGGCATCGAAGCCGATGAACGCCCAACCGGAAATAGCCAGCGCCGCCAGAAAGGCCGCGGTCTGGCTGGGGGCAGATCCCGTCCCGAGATGCGCGAATAGTTCAGACAGCCCATGTTGCCGGAAAAACAAGAACAGCAGCAGTGCGACACCGAACGAGCCGACGATTTCCGCGTATACACCCAGGGAGATAAGGAATTTAAAGATTGAGACGTGAACCAGATTGAGGACTGTGCAGACCAGCATAAATACCGCGCCCCAGATTACGAGGCTGACTCCGGTTCCGCCTCCTGATCCGAAGAAAATCGCCAGCCAGATACCACCGGTGTAGGCGGTCGTGGTGAGCATCGCGATCGTGGAGCTGACGTAGATAGCTCCAGCATAGGTGCCGGTGGTGGCGCCCCCGAGCTGTCTCGCCCATTTGTACGCGCCTCCCGCGATCGGGATCTGCGAGGAGAGCTCCGCATACACGGTCGCCACCAGCAGCTGCATCATCAGGCACAGCGCCAGCGCTGCGAACCAGCCTCCCCCTGTGACAACCGTCTGTACGCCGATGATGGCATACAGCCCGGCCACCGGTGAGACAGTTGCGAATCCGATGGTGAGGCTGTTCCAGAGACTGAGGCTGCGGTGGAGTGTCTCGGGAGGATTCGGAGCGGCAGCGGGAACAGGCGTATCCGGACCGTCTTTTACTAACATGGCAGACCTCCCTGACTTAGCAGCAGGTCTGACTGATCCGGGATGGATAGAATTATGGAAGGGAGATACATAACGAAGCCTCCTAAACGATCGGGTTAACTCCCGAAAGGGCCATGTACCTCAGTACATGATCTCCCGGGCTTTTATCCCTCCGTGGAGCCTCGTTATGCGAGACCGGAAACTCTTGGACCAGACACTTCCTGTAAAAGAAGCCGGAACCCTAGTTTCCCCTTTGGATCAAAGTTACGGACTTGAGGCGGCAAAGTCAAGAGGATTGAGTGCACAGTCCTGAACGATTGGTCCGTCTGGATGTGGTTAACACAATCTCATCTCCGATTCATCAGGGGATGGCAGCCGGAATTTGCACGCTGATCGCTCCTGCAAGATCGCCTTCACGAGCGCCTTCACGGGGATAGCCGGAGATATCCAAAATTCCTTGGGGACTCCCGTGGCAGACCAGGCAATCGTGTGAATAATAGATTGGAGTCAACACCCTCAGCGTCTTTCCATCGTCAACCCATTCGGCTACAGGGTCGTTCGTGGCCGGCTGCGCCGCCAGTCGCTTCAAAACCTGCTCTTCGTACGCATCGGGACTGTTTTTCAGATTTCTTGGATTCAGCGTCGTTTGCTTCATCTGGACATGAGCGCGGCTGGAAAATTTGCGAGCGGCCTGGCTGCCGAACGTGGCCGGAATGAAATTCTTATAGCCGATGCCGCGTTGATTGATCACGAACTGCGCATCGGCCACCACTTGCTTACTGGATTCCAACAAGGTCGGCAAGAGTGTTTTCGCTAGTGGGGGGAGATGCGCTGGAGTGCGTTTCAAATCGATCGACGTGAGACGCTTTCCAGCACATTGGGATCCTAAGCTTAGAATTCCACGTGGACAAGTTGTCGC
>JADMIO010928555.1_pt1 | contig 106863 bp, 87 predicted proteins | sample 8958161 | NCBI WGS metagenome assembly JADMIO01 (sample SAMN16585339, study PRJNA669376) | soil metagenome | isolation source: Crop rotation soil | place: USA: Cullars Rotation, Alabama | collected 2011
GCCGCGACTTCAAGTCACGTGAATTCCAAGCTTCGGATCCCACTGTGCTGGAAAGTCGGTTTGCGCACGATCGGGAGTGGGGGTTTGCGGCGAACGTGCGCTTCGAGCAGCGTCAGCGGCGCGAGGGCGAGGACGTATTGCGCTTCGCGCGTGGCGCACACGCCGAGGAGCACGGCGCTCGGGATGAGGTTGCCATCCCCGAAGCGGCGGAAGCCGTGGTGCCACGGAAACGGCTCGCCCTTCTTGTCCGCGAATGGCGTGAAATCCGGGTTCTTCACGGCCATTGGTCCTTGGTCGATTGGCGCATCGTCTCCGGGCTTGTAACTAACGAGATGCGCGAAGCGGCGCTGGCCGTCGAATTTCGCCGTGATTGCGGCCCACATGACGCCACCCGGCGCGACGCACAGCGCGCGGCAATCCGTGGATTCGGCTGTGGGGCAGAGCTTCCCGAGGCTGCGTCCTTCGAGCACGTCTCCTTTGCCGGTCAGGTCGTAGGAGTAAAGTTGGTTGCCGCTCATCGCCACGGCGAAAAGTGTTCTGCGATTCGGCGCGATCTCCCAATTGATCGGGTGACTGTTCTCGTCAGCGAGGTGCGACTCCGCGGTGGGTGGCTGGCCATCGATCGTTTGCTTCAACCGCTCGACCTTGTCCGTCTTCGGATCGTAACGCAGGATGTCGCCACCGAGGAGCGGATGATACGCGCGCCCGAGAAAATCGACGACGATAAAGGCATAAACGTGGTTCGTCTCGCCGAGGTCCTGATATTTGCCGGTTTCGAGATCGAGTTTGAGAAAGTGCGAACTCTCGACCGGACGCTGATCGGAACACGTCGAGATGTAGGCGACCTTGCGCGATTCGTCGGGCGCGATGCTGATGATGCCGTGATGCGGGACCGGGATGGGATAGACGCGCGTCGTATTCGTCTCCGGATCGAAGGCCATCGGATAACCCCCGGGATAATCGGTGAACTTTTCTTCCTTCTTTTTGTCTGGATACCCCTGCTTCGTGCCGAAGTAGATCTTGCCGCTCGCCCCGACGTTGTTCCGCGTGTGAATCTTCGATTGCGCGGCAAAGCCGGTGGCCGTCGAGCCAATCTCGCGCATGCAATCCACGACGGTGCGCATCTGCTGCGACACCGGATCGTACTCCACCAGGTATGCGTTCTCTCCGTACTTCGCCGTGCCGATGTAGAGTTTGCCGTTCTTGCCTTCGACGATGGCAAAGTAGCCGCTCCCCTGATTGGTCAGATACTTGGGCAGAGCGCGCGCCTTCGTGTAAAGCCACGGCATCTCCGGTGCCTGAGCCGTCGCACTCGCGACCAGCACGGCGGAAACGAGAAGGCCGCAGGCAGTGGCAAGGAGGGATGGCCTCCGGCCGTCCCGCTCCGTGAGTGAATGTCGATGAACCTTGTTTCTGTGAGACGTGAACATTGGGATGAGGGAATGCTCTTCATTCAATTCACGAGAGCGCCGATTCACAGGTTGAAGTAGTTCGATGCTCCAGCATCGAGCCTGGCCTCGCAGCAAGCTGTGGGTGGTCGTCTCAAGCGGGCAGTGTGGCGGCGACGCCCCGTCGCCGGATTCGGCGGCGCCCTCGCCGCCCACGACTGATTCGGTGCGGCGAGTGCGCCGCAAGTTGCGACGAGGGCGTCGCGGCCACCAAAGCGGCATCAGCCGCGCCGCGTGTCCTCCGAAAAAACGCGCGGCTCTAATCGACGCCCTGCGAAACGCCAGTCGAATACAAGCTGCGAGCTACATCGCGCTCCGCGCCAGTCCCGATTTCGTACATCCGTTCAGCGACTGCCCGCCACGCGGCTGCGGTATCCTTTATCCGGAAAAGCGCGACTGTCCATCGCATCGCCGACGCCATCCCAGAGCGGATCGGGATGCGGATACGCGGGATCTTTTTCCGAGTAACCGGGGCCTGTCACCACAGTTCCTTCCAGGACGACTTTGCCTCCAGCGGGACGGGACTTCGCCAAGTCCGGCAAAATCGAAATGAGACAATCCGTGAGCGTGATTGGCATGGTCGCCTTGTCATCGGTCATCACGGTAGAACTGCGGGCCGCATGAAAAGTGCAGTGGCTCGCAGCAACGGGCCCGCCGTTGCACCACAGCCCGCTTTCGTTCCAGCCGGCGAAACAGTTGGTCAGCGTGCCGGTATGCCAGACGCGGAAGCCGCGCTTGTTGCCGACGGCGACACAGTCGTTCAGCCGCACGTCGCGCACTTTGAGATCGAAGCCGCCGTCCTGATTGCGGATCGACCGGCAGCGCACGAAGGCGACATCGCTGGTGTTTCCCTCCACGACAAAGCCGTCGCCGTTTTTGTAACGGTTCTTCTGGTTCGACTTCATGTTGTTTCGCGCCACGCAGTCCTCGAAAACGAACGCCGTGTTCGGTGCGCCGCCGTCGTTGATCGAGAAACCAAACGGCAGCAACTCCGTCTTCGTTTCCCATTCGGCGTCGCCTTCCGAGCAGTCGGCGGTGCAGTGCCGCAGCGTCACGCGGTCGCAGCCCTGATCGAAGCGGAAGCCGTGCTTGCTGTAGCGCTTCAAATCGCAATCGGTCAGTTGCAGGTCGTCGCAATCGGCGAGGTAAAAACCGTATCGAAACTGCTCGATGTCCACATCCTCAAAGGTCAGGTGCGAACGTGCGGCGCTGTCTTTCACTGCGGGCGCATGGATTGCGAAGCTGTATCCCTGGATGCGCAGGTGCTGGATGGTGACATGCGAAACACCCGGGCCGATCCGGATGGCAGTGCGGCCTTTATCTGGACGATCGATGCTCCACTCCGCCGCGAAGACCGGCAGTCCCGCGCCGCGATCCACGCCGACGAGCGCTTTCGTCTGGCCCTCGCGTCCGCCCGCGGTGATCGCCAGCGCTGCATCTTTGTAGATGCCGCTGCCGAGGAGCAGTCGATCCCCCGGTTTCATTGTCGCGTTGAAGGTGTTCCCGAGCGCAGCCTGATCGAGAGCGTCTTCCCAACTCGTGCCATCCTTCTTGCCCGAGCCTCCAGGCGTCATGTGAAAATCCACCGCACTGGCGAGGCTGGCTAGAACGGGAAAAGCGATGAAACGTGCAAGGATGTTCATACCCTGAGAAAAGATCGCGAGAACTCACTGCCGAGGCAAGACTCCAGCCACCTGGTCTCTTTCGGTAGTGGCGGAATTTGGAATCATTTCATTCTGAGCGGAGTGGGTTTCGAGTGAAGGCGGAGATGCCAGGGAGTCGCAGAATCCCGCCCCCTTTTTCAACGACGCACGCGAGAAGAAGATCAGCAATCAAAGCGGACCATCTGAAAGTATGGTCGTTTCACGCGCTGTCGCCGAGCGCCGCCACAGGTCACGAACGACTCCTGGACTGCCCAAAAGCGGTGTCACTCGCGTTCCTGACTGCAATCGTATCGCCATCCGGAGTTCACAGAATTGTGACATCAGACAGCTTGCTGATGTCGTTTCCACCGGCAATGTCACGGCGGTTCATGAACAAACCGCCAAGCAAGAGAATCCTCGTCGCAGAAGATGAAGAAGACGTGCTCACACTCATCTGCAACGGCCTGAGGAATGCGGGATTCTCGGTGCTGAGGGCGTCGGACGGTCGCACGGCACTCGAACTGGCGCGAAGTGAAAGGCCGGCGTTGATGATTCTCGATCTCATGCTGCCGGAAATGCACGGACTCGAAGTCTGCAAGGCTTTGAAAGTCGAGCCGCAGACGAAAGCCATTCCGATCATCATGCTCACAGCGAAGGCCGAGGAGGTGGACCGCATCGTGGGATTCGAACTCGGGGCGGATGATTACATCACCAAGCCCTTCAGCCCGCGCGAACTCGTCCTGCGGGTGAAGAGTGTCCTGCGGCGCGATTCTGGGGATTCCGGTGAGAGCGCCATGCTGAAGCTCGGAGAAATTGTGGTGGACCGGACGCGTCATCAAGTGACGGTGAAGGGTAAAACGATTGAACTCACGGCGACCGAATTCAAGCTGCTCGCAACGCTGATGGAGCGCCGGGGCCGTGTCCAAAGCCGGGATGTCTTGCTGAACGATGTTTGGGGATACGACGCTTCGATCGATACGCGGACGGTGGACACGCACGTTCGCAGATTGCGCGAAAAGCTCGGGAAGGCGGCAGACGGGATTGAGACAATTCGCGGTTTCGGGTATCGGATGGCGGACGGAGATTAGCGCGATTTCGACGGGGCAAAGCTGCGAGCCGGCATTACGCTTTGTTTCAAATGGACAGCATTCTCGGACTCCTGCTTCTGCTCTCATTGGGTGGTGGGGCGTTCATGGCGTCGCGATTCCGGCGTCGGGCCGTGAATCTTGAGAAGCGCAATGAACAACTGTTGCAGGAACGCGAGAGCCTTCGTGTGCAGCGCCAGCTCGCAGAGGGGAACCTGCAAATCATTCTTTCCTCCATGCAGGAAGGCGTGCTCGTTCTGGATAAACGCCGCAGGATCCGGCTGGCGAATCCGTCCGCGCTAAAGCTCTTCAATTGGGCCGCGGAAGTCTCAAACCGCCCGGTGCTCGAAGTGTTGCGTGAGCCTGCCGTGGATGAATTAATCGCGGAAGCGCTCAAGACATGCGAGCCGCGCGAGGCGGAGATCGAATTGCCGGGCCGCAAGCCGGCGGTGGTGCTGGAAGTTCGCGTGAGTCCGATGCGCGACGCCGCGGGTGAACCGGCGGCGCTGGCAATGTTTCGTGATGTGGGGCGCTTGAAACGTCTCGAGGAAGTGCGCCGCGAGTTCGTCGCGAACGTATCGCATGAGCTGCGGACGCCGCTTTCGGTGTTTCAAGGTTACGTGGAGCAGTTGATGGAGACGCCCGACATGCCGGAGGAAGAGCAATCGCAAGTCTTCGCCGTCCTGAACAAGCATTCGCGGCGATTGAATGCGCTGGTGGAGGATCTTCTGATCCTCGCACGTCTTGAGTCCAGACCGGATGAATTGGAGCGCGAACCAATCAACGTGCCGGCCCTGCTGCAGGAATTGAAACGCGATTGGGAACTCAAGGCCGGAGAAAAGGGCGTGTCCATGGAGCTCGATGTTGCCGGCGACCTCGTCCCGCTCAGTGCGGATCGCCGCAGGCTCGAGCAAGTTTTCACCAATCTCTTCGACAACGCTCTCAAGCACACGCCGGAGGGCGGGACCATCACGCTCGGCGCATCAAACGTCGGCGCGATGCTGGAGATGTGGGTGAAGGACACGGGGCGGGGGATTTTGTCCAGCCATCTGCCCCACATCTTCGAGCGATTCTACCGGGCGGATAAAGCGCGAAGCCGCGAGGTGGGTGGAACGGGTCTTGGCCTGAGCATCGTGAAGCACATTGCCAAGGCCCACGGCGGCTCCGTGAAAGCCGAGAGCACCGTGGGGAAAGGGACGACGATTCGTGTCAGCCTTCCGCGTGGTTGACCTGGCTGGCCCTCTCGCGGCTTAACCGGGAATTTCGCGCAGGAGCTGCGCGTTGGTCGGGAATTTTTTCACGAAGGACAGCAGACGTTCGATGGCTTCGAGCGGTTTGTGCCCGGACAGACCGCGGCGGATGACGCTGATCTTGTGGAGATCGTCGCTGGAGATGAGGAGTTCATCGCGCCGCGTGCCGCTTTGGAACATGTCGATGGCGGGATAGACGCGCTGATCGCTGATCTTCCGGTCGAGCACGATCTCCATGTTTCCCGTGCCCTTGAATTCCTGGAAGATGAGTTCGTCCATTCGGCTGCCAGTCTCGATCAGCGCAGTGGCGACGATGGTCAGTGAGCCTGCCTCCTCCGTGTTCCGGGCTGCGGCGAAAATCTTGCGCGGAATCTCCAAAGCGCGGCTGTCCACACCGCCGGACATGGTGCGGCCACCACCGCCGATGGCGTTATTGAATGCGCGGCCGAGTCGCGTAATGGAGTCGAGCAGGATGAATACATCGCGTCCGCTTTCCACGAGACGCCTGGCGCGCTCGATGCAGAGCTGTGCGATGCGCGTGTGCGATTTCACGTCCATGTCGTTGGAGCTCGCCCAGAGTTCCGCATCGGGGATGTTCCGCTTGAAGTCGGTGACTTCCTCCGGGCGCTCATCCACGAGAAGGATCATGAGTTTTACCTCGGGATGATTCTTCACGATCGCCTCGGCGGTGTGATGGAGGAGCGTGGTCTTGCCCGTGCGCGGTGGTGCGACGATGAGCCCGCGCTGGCCTTTGCCGACCGGCGTCATCAAGTCGATGATGCGGGTCGTGAAGCGCTCGGGGACCGTCTCGAGCTTGAGTCTTTCGAGCGGGCTGATGCTCGTCAGGTCATCGAAGGACGGCCAGGTTTTGGCTTTCTCGGGGTCCTGATCGTTGATGGAAAGGACACGGTGAATCTGGAGTCCGCGGCTGCTCTTGCGGGCCTCGACCTTCAGCCATTGGCCGTCGCGAAGTCCGTGACGTTTCACGGCCTCCGGAGTCACAAAAATGTCGCTCGGGTGCGGCTGGAAGAAGCGCTTGGGATCGCGCAGGAAACCGAATCCCTTGCCGGAGATCTCGCAGTATCCTTCGGCGTCGATGATTTCATCAAGTTCGCCTTCCGGTTTCGCAGCGGGCGGCGCCTGCTCTTGCGGTGGTTGCGCGTGTTGAGAAGGGTGAGGTTGTTGTGAATGTCTTGGGTGCCGCTGTTGGTAAGGGGCAGGCTGGTGCCGTGGACGATCGGGCGGAGGAGCGGGAGGTGCCGTGTCCGCCTGCGGAGCCGCAGTGCTGGGCGCGGCTGCGACTGTCGCCTGTTGAGCAGCCATTTTCGCTCCGGCCATGGCCGCCATGATTGCATCGAGTTGAGTTTTCTCCGTGGGAATCGGAATGCCGGCAGCTCGCAAGAATGCTTCCACCTCTCGCGGAATGTAGAGCGGGCGGGCCTTGGGACCTTCGGGAGCGGCGGGAGCTTCGGGAGCGGCGGCCGGCACCTCAGGCGGCGCTGGTGCAGGTGTCGATGTCGATGTCGGAATTTCGCTGACGACCGGAGATTCCACGACAGCAGGAGCAGTTTCGGTGATCGCTGCCTCAGGTTCTTCCATCTTCGCATCGGATTTCTTTCGCGGGGCTCGCTTCACCGCGGGCTCGCCGCTCGCCTTGGGAGCAGATTTCTTTTTGGCCGCACCAGTCGCCACGGTTTTCTTGCGGGTCGCTTTCTTTGTTGGCTCCTGCTCGTCGAGCAAGTCCGGGTTTGTCGGTTTAGTCATGAAAGTAGAATTGGGTAGTCAGACGATTAGCGATGCGGTCACTCGCGATTGGCGTCGGGTTGAAATTGAAATGGCTGGTTGCTGGCCGGGGTGATGTCTCGCTGGAGCTGCGCCTGGCGTTGTCATTTCTGCAACGATTCAGCGCAGCCTGAAGATGGCGCTCTCGACGAAAAAACTGGCGCCGGCGTTGCCCGCCGACACTTGCCGCCAAAAGAGTAATTTCCCTGGCGAGTCTGCCGAAGATTTGCCCGCGCTTTGCGGCGGAGGCACGCTTCAGGTGCTTCACTTTGGAGCACTTTTCGTGTCCAGCCATGATGTGTATCGAAAAAAGGAAAGATTGCGTCGCGGCCGTGAGGAATCTTTGACGTCGCTGAAACCTGGCCTGTTCAGTCGGGGAGACCGAAACCGCTGACGCGTTGAACGCAGATAGAAACGCAGAAGAAGCGCCGAGCGTCAACGGGAATCTTTCAGACCCCGGCGCGTTGCATTTCCGAGCGCGGGAAAAGCAGCTCTTTCATTCCCTGCATCGTGGCTGTCCCGGTTGTGCCCACCTGGTGAATCACCATGCTTGCGGCTGCCATCGCCAATTCCATGGCTTCGCCGATGCTGGCTCCGGCTGCGAGCGCCAGGGCGAGATTCGCGGAAACTGCGTCACCCGCGCCGACGATGTCGATTTCTCCACGAACAGGAAATGCAGGAACGTGCCCGGTGTGGCCGGACGGATCTGCGCCAAGAATTCCGCGCTCGGCCATGGTCACGAAAACCGATCTGCCATTCGCTCGAGCGAGCCGGGCTGTTGCCTCAATCATGGCCGGTTGATCGATGGCAGAAACGCCTTCGAGAACCGTGAGTTCGTTTGCGTTCATCTTCCAAATGCAAGGTGGCCAATCACGCAAGCCGCGCCGGCAGTCCGCGAGCACCGGCAACGTTGGACGGTCGGCGGAAACCTTGCCGAGAGCGTTTCGCACCGAAGTGGTGATCACTCCAGTTTCCGCGATGTCCACCTGATCCAGCCCGATCACAGCGTCGGCGTCGCGGGTTGCGCGGAGCAACGCAGCAATTATTTCTTCCTCCACGTCCGGCGGCGTCGGTGACCAGTTTTTCAAATCGAGCCGATTGAGTTCGCGGGGCGCACGGTCCGGCTCATGAATCAGCGGCTTGGTGTAAGTGAAAGTGTGACGAGCCGCGGTTTGAATGAACCATTCGGAATTCACCCGCGGCAGACTGCGCAAGGCGCGCTGGAGTTCCCATCCTTCGCCGTCCTCGCCGCAAAATCCAATTGGAAGCACGCTTCCGACTCCGAGCGAGATGAGATTGTTGAGGATCGTTCCAGCGGCCCCGGGTTGCGGACGCACGCGCACGACATTGTACACGGACAGGCCCGTCTCAATGGATGTTTCGTCCCGCGCAGGATCGATATCGAGGTACCGGTCGAGGCTGAAGTCGCCGAGCACCATGATGCGGAGGCTCGCATAACGTTTGGTCAATTCATCGAACCTTGCCGATGTCATGCGCGTCATGGGGCGGTGGTTCGCAACGAATGCAGAAGGCCGTGGACGAATGCGAGATTGTCGCATTGCGCGTAACGCATCGCGCCACCCATTCGCGAGAAGCTCTTGCAGAAGCGCAGGTAGTAGGCCGGTGAAGTCCGCGGCGGCTCGCCTTGCGACCAATCCCAATTCCCGCCGTCCTGCAAATCGACCACGTAAATCGTGTGCTCTGAAACGGGTACGCGACCTTCCTGCAAGCGGATGTTGTGAACACAGCTCAGGCTCTTTTCAAAAACCTGTGGCGCCATGATTGCCGAACCCACCGCCAGCACGACACCCCCGTCCAGTTGCTCGACGCTTGCGCAGAACGAACGGAAATCCAATGCGGCGGCGCGGCCGATTGCCGCGCCGTTGAAAAACGGATGGCACGAGATGATGTCGTAGCCGATTCCCGGATGCACCGTCGCCGGGATGCCAAGCCGCCACGCTTGCGCGAGGAGCGATGCATGTTTCCACCGATGCATTACCTCGTGCCGGCCTGCTGCAATACTGTGCCGCCGCATCGCCGTTAGCACTTCAGCGCTGGCTGGAGTCGAGTCATCCGGATGAGTCAGTTCCGCGCGGAGTTCTTGCGGTGCGGGAAATGTGCATCCGTCCTCAATGATGAACCGTCCCAGCGCGGGACCGTAGCCTTCACCGCGAAGCCCGCCGGCGAGGAGAGCGAGGTGCAGGTTGCGCCCAGTCTCATCCCATGCGCCAAAGGTGCCATCCCCGACATTCTCCTCCACGCTCTCGCAAGAGCGGCCCAGCCAGGCAAATTCCCAATCGTGAATGCTGCCGGCGCCATTGGTGGCAAGATGGGTGACCCAGCCGCGCTCCATCAATTCAGTAACGATGCGCGCCGCGCCATTCCGTAGCAGGTGCGCTCCGTACATGAGAATCACCGCAGCATCGCGGGCCCGTGCTGCACGAATCCGTTCAGCCGATTCCGCGATAATTGGGTTGGCCTTGCTGGGTTCGGGAGTGGACGCGGGATCGACGAGGACCTCGTCCACCGAGAGCAGACTCCGGCGTTGGGAAAGTGGACGAACGCGAAGTTCGGTCAGATCGAAGCCGCTCATGCGCCGAGGATCGTTTCGAGAAAATCCGGCATCGCGCGGAAATCCGCGACGACCGCATCCGCTCCGGCGGCGAGAAGACTCTCGCGCTTGCACGCATCGATGCGGCCCGAGCCGTGCTCAATCTCGTCACTCGCTACTCCGATGGCCATTCCGCCGACCGCCTTTGTCTCGGCGATTTCGGCGGGACCGTCGCCAAATGCCAGCAGCGCGGTGCCGCTGATTTTTTTGCCGGAGAGAATACCGGCGATGACTGCGCGCTTCGAAAAACGGCGATCATTCAGGTCCGCGGGACCATGGATGTCGTCAAAGTAGCGCGCGACGTCGAGGATCTCCGCTTCTTGCCGCAGTTCATCGAGGACCGTTCCACTTGCGAGGGTGAGGCCCACGCCGCGTCCGCGGAGTGTTTCCAGCACCGCACGCACACCTGGCACGAGCAGTTCGTCCGTCCTTGAATGCTGTTTGCGAACCTTGTCCAGCCGCGCCAGCACCATGGACGCAAGGCGGCGTTGGAATTCGGCGTGGTAGTCGTCGGCCGATGCAGGCGCGCCGCCGCGCTGCTGGATAAGTTTCGCGACATGCACCATCTGATGAATGCTCGGCTGGCCGTTCAGGCTCATCACTTCGCTCATCGCAAAATCCCTTCTCGCCTCGTCGGTCTCATCCGCATGGCCTGGCAGATTTTCCACGCAAACATCCGTCATAATGCCGGCCCATCCCGCGCGACTGAACGACGTCGTTCCGTCCCAGTCCATCAGGACATGGCGAATCGGACGGGCTTTGAAAGTGGGCGCAAATTCGATCGGTGAAGCGAGCACGCAAACATTAAGTCACTTTGCGCGCAGCCACGCAACGACATCGGCCACGTCCTGTGGCTTGAGAACGGTTTCGAGACCTTCCGGCATGAGCGAACGGCCGATGAATTTCTGCTCGGCAATTTCTCCGCGGAGGATCGGGTATTCACTCCCACCCGGCAGTCGGAGTGTCAGGTTGTTCGCGGTTTCGCCAGCAATCAGCCCCGCCAATTCAACGCCGTTTTTGAGCTTCAGAGTCAGCGCCTGGTAGCGCGGTTCGACGGCGGCGTTCGGGTCAAAAATCGCGGTGAGCAGCCAGTCGATCGGCTTGTCAGCGACCATCGCAAGATCCGGCCCGACTTCCTTTCCATCTGTTTTCAGTCGGTGGCAGATTGCGCATTGCTGGAGGAATAAAGTGTGTCCTCGCTGGCTGTCACCGTGGAGTCCGTTTACGCTGGCGTAGCTGGCCACGACTTTCGCGCGATCCGCGGTGCTGGGTTTTGGCAGAACGGGAACCGTCGCGAGCGAAGGAGGAGCGGATTTCAATTTTTCAAAGAGAGGACTGTCCGGCGCGAGTGAGGACTGAATCGCGAGGCGCATCTGGCCAACTTCTCCTTCGCGGCCGGCAATTTTTTGCAGAGCAGCAATCGCCCGATTGTCGTGCCATTCGCCGAGCGTGAGAGCGAGTTGCCGGCGAACGGTGAACTCCGGATCATCCACGCACGCGAGCAGCGTCGGGAGAATTTCGCCATGGCCCGGTGCGAGCGCTTCGCTGATTCGCAGTGCCTGGACTCGGACAGCCGGATGCGAATCGCGCAGGGCGCTGCGAACGATTTCGGAATCAGTGAGATTGAGTGTTCCCAACGTGGCGAGCGCTTGAACGCGAACTTTGGGATTCGTGGCGTGAATGGCGAGGTTTCTGAGTGTCGGCGCCATATCCTTCGCGCCGCGTTCGACGAGAAGCCGCTGAACGGTATCGCGCTGCCAGCCATTCGGACTGTCGAGCGCGGCAGTGAGGGCGGGATTGTCCAGCTTGGCGAGAATGGGAATGGGCCGCAGTTTCGCGCCTGTCGGGAGGACGCGGTAGATGCGCCCTTTATCCTCGCCCGCTCGCAAGTTGAGTCGTGACTGCGTTTCCGGAGCAATCCACTCGGGATGTTCGAGCACAAAACGGTACATGTCCGCGATGTAGAGCGCGCCGTCAGGGCCGGTCTTCGTCATCGTCGGGCGAAACCACACATCGGTGCTCGCCAGGAATTCGCGCTCGGTCTCGTCGCTCGCGCGCCGGCTTGTGAAGCTTGCGCCATCCGGCGCGAGTACTTCGCGATGGATGGCATTGTGGACCGGCTCGCTCACGAAGATGCTCATTGCGAAGTCGGGGCCGAACAATTCGTCGCGGTACGGGCACACGCTGTTTGCGCTGGTCGCGTAGCCGAGCGATTGCGGCTGATTGAACCGGATGGGTGCGTCTTCCTTCGCATACGCGGTGAAAACGCGCGTGCTCTCGGGATAATTCGCCAGCACCTGTTTCGTCGTTTTGACGGCGAGCTTCGGGTTCCGGCGAATGTAGCGGTCTTCGAGCGTGTAGTGCCAAACCCACGTCGGATTGTTGTTGCCGAACCAGTTGCCCCAGTCGTCACGGTGCCGGCCATATTGGGTGTTGCCGCTCTCGGCTTCGAACTCACCGCTGTCGGGCCGGAAACGGAAATCGCGGCCAGATATATTCGTAGCCGCCGATGGCAGGAGGCGGACGCTTTTTTCGCTCGTTCGATTAGCCCGCCTCGTGCTGCTGGCGGCTACGATCATTCCGCCGCTGTCGCCGTTCGCGCCGTAGATCCAGCCATCGAGCCCCCAATCGAATCCATTGATCCGATGTTGCTGGTTGCCTTCCTTGAAGCCGGTGAAAAGGACCACGCGCTCGTCTGCTTTACCGTCTCCGTCTTTATCCCTGAGAAATAGAATGTCTGGCGCGGCGGCGACGATCACACCGTCGCGCCAAGGGAACACTCCGGTCGGAAATGGCAGACCTTCCGCGAAGATTGTCGCCTTGTCGTAAATGCCGTCGCCGTTTTCATCTGTGAGGAGCTTGATCACACCCCCCGGCTGGCCTTTGCCATCCATGCCGAGGGGGTAGTCCCGCATTTCCACGACCCAAAGACGGCCCTGCGCGTCCCACTCGAAGGCGATCGGATCCACCACGAGCGGTTCGGCAGCGACGAGCTCGATCGTGAAGCCAGGCCGCAGCTTGATGCACGCAAGTGAGTCGGCGGGCGACGCGGGCTGTGGCATCGGGAAAGCGATGAGGTCCTTGAATGAACGTATCCAGACGTGCGAATCGAACGCCGCAGTGTGCTCATTCTGCATGACAAGGCGTCCACGATGGAACCAGACACCGTTGTTCTGGCCGTTGAGGATCACGGGTGGCGGCGACAGATTGCCAAGCGGCCCTCGATCGACCAGATGCGGCCAGCCGCGTTTCCAGCCGAGTCCCTCCTTCACTTTGCCGGCCCACAAGTGGATGGCGTAGCCGGCGTCGTTCGACTGGAACACATCATCATAGCCGTCTTCGTTGAGGTCCACGAATCGAAGGCCGTTGTCGCGACCCTTGTCATCCACGACCGCGCAGCCCTCGGGCAGCGAGTAGCCCGCGGGCTTCCATTTCTTTTCCTTTTCGCTCCACGAGAAGATGTCGCGATTCTGGAGGAGCTCGCAAACGCCGTCGTTGTCAAAATCGCGGAATCGGACGCCGGTATCGAGCATTGCCGGGAGAATCTTGTCGTCGCGCTGCCACGCGTTGTCCTTCCATGTCCAGGCACTCATGACGTGCGACTTGACAAACATCGCCGCCGCGCCGCTCTCGCGAATGGTCGCGAATATTACGCCCGTATCCCCCCGGCCATCGGCCCTGCCCGGCGTCGGTGATTCGGCCCACCCATTTTCCTTTGGACGCCAAACGCGAGTGAGTTCCTTGTCTGGAGCGGCAATGACGACGTCCATGTAGCCGTCGTTGTCCACGTCGAGCAGACGGACGCCATGGTCCTTGCCGTTCGCCGCGCGCAGCGGGTGATCGGTGAGGGCATGCTTTTCGAGGCGTGCGAGGGCTTCCGGAAACGTGAGAAACTTGACGCGCTTGCCGTATTTCTCCTGCGCGTAGTCGATAAACTCAATCCATTGCTCCGGCGCGCTCCAGCCGTGCGGGTGAAAGACTGCGGTGAACACGCCCTGTTTTGCGACGACCCAGTCGAGCGCGGCCTTCCAATCATCGAGCATCGGCGCGGACTTTGGACCGAGTAGGTTGAACGCCTGCCAGTCGCTCGGCACGATGCATGGGAATTCCCAGCAGAGGTTTCCGACGACATAAGGATACGGGTAGTCCTCGATGAAGCCCGCGTAGTCGCGCAGCGAAACCTTCATCGGCGGTTTCAACTCGGTGGGAAAATATTTCGCGAAGCGTGACGCGGACACTCCTGTCCGCAGGTTCTCGCCCGTGCGGACAGGAGTGTCCGCATCACGGCCTGGGCGCACGAAGACCGACGAGTCCACCGAGAGCCAGTGCCCTTTCTCGCTCGTGCGGTTAAAAATCTCCGCGAAAAAGCGCGGGCTCGCCGAGTTCATCGAATCGCAGCACGGCATCCGGTACGCGACCGGCGTATTGCCGGGGATGCTCGCGAGCAAATCCACGCCGTCGTGATACGTGCGCTTCGCCTCTTCGAAGGTCGCTTTGCCGAGACAAGGGCATGGATGCGTGAGCGTGTGAACTTCGAGTGAAAGGCCCTCCTTTAGCCACGCCTGCAACCGCGGGTCATCGGCTGGCACGCGATTCGTCATGATGCTCACCGGTGCGCGGCCATCGATGCGTTTGAGCCGTTCGAGGATGGGCCGTAGAAACGTCTCGTACTTCGCCGTGTCGCGCATGTCGTCGATCGCGAGAACGATCACGGCATCCACGCCCGGCTCGCCAACCCACTGCGGCGTGACAAATTTTGCCGAGCGCGCTGAAGGCCAGAACGGCGATGTGTCGTCGAGATAGGTGAGACGGTTTCCGTCCACAGCGTGGGCGATGGCTGCGGCAGCGAGGAGAAGCGGGAGGGCACGCATCACGCGAATAGAACGCATCGTTTCTCTGCGGTCACGCGTCCAAATATGCCTGGAGCTTTTCCCGGAGTTCGGTCCGTGCGCGGAAAAGCAGGCTCTTCACCGCGGGCACGGTGAGGTCGAGCACCTCGGCGATCTCCTCGTAGCTCACGTCCTGATAGCGCCGCATGATTACGGCCATCCGCTGCGCTTCCGGGAGTTCCTGGATGGCGCGTTCGATGGCATCCTGCATCTCTGCGTCGAGCAACGTGGTGTCCGGCGCCTTCACGTTTCGATCGGCAAACTGCTGCGGGTGCTCACCATCCTCGACCGCGGCGTCGAGCGAGCGCGCCGGGTGACGGGCGCGGCGGCGAGATTCGTTGAAAACGAGATTACGAAGGATCGTGTAGAGCCACGTCGTGAACTTCGCCGTTGGTTCCCAGCGAACTGCGCTTTTCCAGACGCGCACGAAAACCTGCTGGGCGATATCCTCGGCTTCGATTTCGTCGCCGAGCATTCGGGTGATCGTTCCCACGACTCGTTGCTCGTGTGCCTCCACGAGATCGCGGAACGCATCCAGGTCGCCGTTCCGCACGCGCTCCATGAGGCGCACATCGCGATCCGGGTCGTCACCGGAGGCGGCAGCCTGGAAAGTCGAATCTTCGTTCATTGTGGCTCGCTCACCCGCGCGGCGATTTTGAAGGGGAGGGACGATGGAAAATAACCCTGCGAGTGGCAATTCGTTTCACCGGAATCGCGCCGACGGGTGAAAGCGGTGGACGCTATGGGGAGTTTGTGGAAACCTCACTGCGATGCCATCGATTGCCGAAAAACTCATTCCAGCCGGGCTGCGGGCGATTTATTGGAAGGTGCAGGAAGGGAAACGCATCAGCGATGCCGAGTGTCTGCAGCTTTACCAATCCAATGACCTCAACGCCCTCGGGATGATCGCGAACGTCATTCGAGAACGGAAGAACGGAAACGTCGGCACCTATATCCACAATCTCTACGTCAACTACTCGAATCATTGCATCTTGCGCTGCCAATTCTGCGCATTCGGGGCGCGGAAAAATGAGTCGCATGCGTTCGAATTGAGCATCGAGGAGATCGTCGCGCGTGTCGCGCGGGGGCTGGAACTTGGCGTGACGGAAATTCACATGGTTGGCGGGTTGCACCCGGGCTTGAAGCCGGAGTGGTATCTGGAACTCATCGGCCGACTCCGCGCACTGGATCCGAGTCTTTTCGTGAAAGCATTTACGGCCGTGGAAATCCGCCACCTTGCGGATCGCGTCTTCAAGAGCAGCGTCCGCGACGTGCTGTCCGCATTGCGCGACGCGGGACTTTGCGCGATCACGGGAGGCGGGGCCGAGATTTTCGACCCGTCGATCCGAGACCAGATTTGCCGGGGCAAGGAGACCGCTGAGGAATGGGCGGAAGTGCACCGCACATGGCACGAGATGGGGATGCACAGCACGGCGACGATGCTTTTTGGTCACATCGAAACGTACGCACAGCGCGTGGATCATTTGCGACGCTTGCGGGAATTGCAAGACGTGACGAGCGGTTTTGCCGGCTTCATCCCGTTTGCTTTTGAGAGCGAAAATGCGCGCCCGGAATTGAGGCACATCCCACATGCCACGGCCTTCGAAGAACTCAAGAACCTCGCGGTCAGCCGCATTTATCTCGATAACTTCGATCATATCACCGCGTATTGGGTGAGCCTCGGGCTGCCGATGGCTTCACTCGCGATGAATTACGGCGTGGATGATCTGCACGGGACAATCATGGACGAAAAAATATTCCACATGGCTGGCGCGACGACGCCAACGCTCCAGACCGTGGATGCGCTCGAAAAAGCCATCCTCGAAGCAGGACGCGTCCCGATGCAGCGCGACACCTGGTATCGGCGAATCGAAAGCACGTGGCACAAGCCGTCGCCCACCATGCGCGCGGACGCAGTGAAGAAGGCGGAAGCGGCGTGCGTGTAATGCGTGGCGATCCGTGGCTGGCGTTGCGCAGTCTTCGCATCGGCTGTGTCAAATACCTGAACGCCCGTCCGCTGATTTGCGCCTACGACGGGGAAGTGATTTTCGAGCACCCGTCCGCGCTCGCCCGGATGCTCGCCCGTGATGAACTGGACGCGGGGCTCGTGCCAGTTTTCGAGGCGTTGCGCGACCCGCGATATCTGCTGGTGGATGGCGTTGCCGTCGCCTGTGACGGGCCGGTTTTCAGCGTGTTCCTTGCGTATCGCGGTGAATTGCGCGATGTCCATTCTGTCGCGTGCGATCCGGCGTCTCTCACTTCGTCGAATCTTCTCAAGGTTTTGCTCGCCAAATTTCACGGACTGCACCCTTCCTTCGGCGAGCAAGGGGATGCTCGCCTTTTGATCGGCAACCAGGCGATCGAATTCCGACTCGCCAACGAGAACGTGTGCGATCACTGGAAGTTCCTGGATCTCGGCGAAGAATGGAAACTCCGCACCGGGCTGCCATTTGTTTTCGCACTGTGGGCGCTGCGCCCGGAGACGCCTGACGCCACCGCCGTAGCGAATGCGCTCCGGCGGTTGAAGAGATGTGGGACGGAACGCATCTTGGAGTTGGTGTCTCACGAAGATTTCGCTGACGAGAAAACGCGCCGGCGTTACCTGACGGAGTTTCTTCGCTATGACATTGGGCCGCACGGGAAAACCGCCATTGAGCGATTCCGGGACTTGCTCGCCGCCGATGGCCGGATCGAGCGGATTGAGCGCCCACTTACTTTTCTTTAACGAAATCCGCTTGGGGTTTCGATTTCGAAGGATCGGTGAGCGCACAATAGGCGCATCCCAAAGCTGCGACGACCAGGATGCCGCTCAGGACAGCGAGGACGTGCGCCTCTCCTTCTCTTCCCGGCGGCGAAAAGAAGGCAGCGAGGCCAAAAAACACGCCCAGGGCGAGGCATGGTACACCAGTGATCAGCGAAATCCGCCTCCGTCCGCTTCTTACAAATGTGCGGACCAGGAGAACCAACATCCAGAGCGCGCCAGCTACGGCAATCAATGGTGCCGCAATGACACATAGCCCAAACCGGTGGAGCGGATCTTGTTCGGGCCGAAACGACGCATCCAGCCCAACCAACCACAGGATGAAACTTATCGGGAACATGGCCAACGCAATTGCAAACTGGATCCACGACCATGAACGACGACTATCAGGCGAGGCTGCTTCGGTCATTTTTGATAACACTCGGGCAGGCGGATCAAGAAATTCAACGATCAAACCCATTGCCCTCTATTTGGAGCACAAAATGCGCGGGCGTGCTTTCGGCTTTCGTTTCGCAGAGGAGGTTCCCATTCTGCGCACATGGCTGAAGTCGTTTGTTTTGGCGAAGTCATGCTTCGCCTGACTACTCCGCAGTTTTCATCATTCGTCGATGCGCCGTATCTCGATCTGACTTACGGCGGCGCGGAAGCAAATGTCGCCGTGCAACTCGCACAGTTAGGGAGAAGCGCAGATTTTGTTTCGCGCCTCCCGGAAGATTGTCTTGGCGACCGGTGCGTCGAGGAACTGCGGCGCCGCGGGGTGGGGACTGCGTCAGTGCTGCGCGGCGGCTCTCGCATGGGTCTCTATTTTCTCGAGCCTGGTGTGGGCCAGCGACCCGGCAGGGTGACCTACGATCGCCAGCATTCGGCCATCAGTGAGATGCGTCCCGGGATGATCTCGTGGGAGAAAGTCCTCGCCGGTGCGCAGTGGTTTCACTGGAGTGGCATCACGCCCGGGCTTGGTGAAGGGTGCGCCGCGCTTTGCCGCGAAGCGTGCGAAGTGGCGAAATGGCAGGGGATCACCGTCAGCTTCGACGTGAATTACCGGTCCAAGCTATGGAGTCGCGAAGCCGCCGCTGCCACTCTTCAGCCGCTGATGCGGTTTGTGGACGTCTGCATCGCCGGCGAAAGCGACGCCGTGGAAATTCTCGGGGTCGAGACGAAGACAGGCGCGGAGGAAGAACGTTTGCCGGCATTGGCGCGCGCGCTGGTGGAAAAGTACCACTTCAAGACAGTCGCCATGACTTGCCGGACAGGCGACAGCGCGAGCCGCACGACCTTCCGCGGAATGATTCAGACGAACGGCGAATCGCATTTCTCGAGGCGGCACGAGATTACCATCGTGGACCGGGTCGGCGCGGGCGACGGCTTCACGGGCGGGCTTATTTTTAGCCTGCTCTGCGGCGAGAAGCCGGCGCCGACGATCGAGTTTGCGACTGCGACCGGGGCGTGGAAGCACGCCATTCCCGGCGACTGGAATCGCTGCACTGTGGCCGAGATTGAAGCCCTCGCCGGCGGGACGGGTGGGGCGAGAATTGGGCGTTAGAAAAATGTCAGGAAACTCCGGTTGACAAAATGGAGGTGCGCCACCAGTCTCCGCGTCCCCTTTTTCAAAAGGGGAACCGCCTTTTAACGCAATAATATGATGAGCCACCTAGTTGAGGAAGCCGCGAAGAAAATCCCGAACGTGCCGTTGCTCGTGAATGTCGTTTCAAAACGCGTTCGGCAATTGTCGGCCGGCCATCGCCCGTTGATTGATGCCGGTCCGCGCATGGGCTGGGCGGACATCGCGTTGAAGGAAATCATCGATGGCAAGCTCGGCTACGAGTTGAAGGCGAAGGAAGAAGAGACGGAATAGGGCAGAACCGCCCGGCGCGGATCAAGCAATGGGCGCCGATATTTCGGTCAACCGCAAGGCGCTGCACGAATATCACATTCTCGATCGGCTTGAGGCTGGAATCGAGTTGAAGGGCACTGAGGTGAAAGCCATCCGCGCGGGTCTTGCCAACGTCAGTAAGGCCTTTGCGCGGGTCGAAAACGGCGAGGTGTGGCTCTACGATCTCGACATCCAGCCCTACGAAAAGGCGAGCCACGAGCAGCACGTCCCGAAGCGTCGGCGAAAGCTGCTCCTGCACCGGCAGCAGATCGACAAGCTCTTCGGCAAGGTGCAGGTGGAGGGCCACTCGCTCGTCGCGTTGCGCATGTATTGGAAGGAGGCGCGCGTGAAAGTGGAACTCGGGCTGGGCAAGGGAAAGCTGGCGCACGACAAGCGCGACGACCTGAAGGCAAAAGTGGAAAAGCGGGAGGCGGATCGAGCGATGTCGGACTTCAACAAACGCCGACGGTAGGGAACTTCTGAATAGCTTCGCAGCGATTCAGGGACCACTTTTTGAGGCTCGATTGAAGTAAAGCGTCGGCCGGAAAATGCGCGGGATCAAAATCTCGCAGGCAAATCCAGTCGCGCGAATGCTCCAACCACAGAGCGGTACAACATGAAAATCTCCCATCCGAATTTCCTTTCTTGCATGGATGGAGATGGAATCACCCCCGAGCAGGTGTTCGTCGTGTTCTCCATACTTGTGGTCATCGTCGCCTTGACGATCCCAGCGATCCGAGCCGCAAAGAAGAAGGGCCGCCTCGGTTACTTTTCTTGGATGGCTGAAATCACCCTCACGCAGGTGTTTGTCGTGTCCTCCATTCTTGTGGTCCTTGCCGTCTTGACGATTCCAGTGCTTAGGGACGCGAACAAGAAAGGCAGGATCACCACCTCCAGTTGCGCCGCCAAGCAAATTGGAACGGCGATGAAAATGTATGCCGGCGACAACAACGGTAAGTTTCCGTTTGCGCGCGCCGATGGCGCACTCCTTGGCCGCGGTGACTTTTCCAACCGGGCGTTCGAGTGTCTCATGCCGAAGTATTTTACGAGCAAACTGCTCTTCTTTAACAAACAATCCGCGTGGTGCAGAAACCCTGCACGGGACACCACAGCGACGGATGCGAACCTGTTGAAGAAGGGACAAAACGACTGGATCTACTTCGCCGGGCTTTCGGAGGAATCTGATTCTCGTTGGCCGCTGTTTGCGACCGCCACCGCATTAGCCACCGACCTTACCTATTCCACAGACGTGACCGCCAAGGGTGGTGTTTGGGGTGGTACCGATGCGATCATTGGCTACGTCGATGGCAGCGCGAAAGTGGAAAACTGTGGCGATGGCTCGATGAAACTCCCCGGAAAAACAAAAACTTTTCCAAAACGACCGGACACCGATGGGAACATCTTCACCATCACTCCAGAATGGCTTGGCACTGGCAGTTTCGTGCTCGCGCCGGAGTAGGTCTCCGAGCTGCCAATGGACACTGTTTGATTGGAATGTCATTTTCATGGCGGCGTAGTCTCCGGCGTTGACCCGGTGCGAACGAAATAACGGAATGCTTCCCATGAAATTCCCCCGAAGATTCGCTCTCGCCATTCTCCTCTTGTTGTCATTCGGGGACGTCTTCGCGGCCTCGGCGACTCTCAAGCTCGCCGAAGGCGGTCGGGCGCTTCAGCCGGTGGTGATCTCGGAAAACGCATCGGTCGCGACCCGTGCATGCGCGCTCGAACTCACGGAGTATCTCGGCCGCATCACCGACGCAAAATTTGAAGTGCAAATTGGAAATGATTCGCGCGGCATCGTGCTCGGTACGCTGGCGGAGTTTCCAAATCCCGCGCTGGATGCGCCGCTGGCGATTCGGAACACGTTCGATGGGAAAGAAGCCTTTGCGATTCGCACGGAGGGCGGGCGGTTGCTGCTCATCGGCGCGACCGATCTCGGCGTGTCGCACGCGGCGTTCCGGTTGCTGGAGGAGCTCGGTTGCCGCTGGTTTTTCCCGGCGAAGGAATGGGAGGTGGTGCCGTCGCGGGAAACGCTCAGCGTCTCACTCGATGAGACCGACCGGCCGCGCATTCTCGCGCGGCGGATTTGGTACGGATACGGCGCATTCAACGACAAAGGGCATCCGCGTGGCGGCAGCACGCTGAAGGATTATGAGGCGTGGGCGCGGCACAATCGCATGGCGAGTTCGTTTCGAGTGCAGGCGGGCCACGCGTGGCAGAGCATCATTCTCGAAAACAAAAACGTCTTCGCCGGGCATCCCGAGTATCTCGCGCTGGTGAACGGCGTGCGAAAGGGCGAGCAGCTTTGCGTGAGCAATCCCGAGGTGCGCCGGCTCGCGGTCGAATGGGCGCTTCGGCACTGCGAAAAATTTCCCGATCGGGAGATGGTTTCCATGGAGTGCTCGGACGGATTGGGTCAGTGCGAGTGCGCGAACTGCGCGAAGCTCGGGAGCATTTCCAATCGTGTCTTCGGCCTCGCGAATGATGTCGCGCGGGAGGTGGCGAAGAAGATTCCTGAAAAATTGGTGGGCTGCCTCGCTTACGGCCAGCACAGCGAGCCGCCCTCATTTCCCCTGGAGCCAAACGTGTATGTGCAGTTGACCGCCGGATTTACCCGCGGGCGTTACACGCATGACGAGTTGGTCGAACTGTGGCCGACGGTCTGCAAGAACCTCGGTTTCTACGAATACTTTTCCGTCTGGCTTTGGGATTTCGACAAGCTGCCCGGCGGAAATGGCGCGAACATCAGCCGGACAAAGTCAGTGCTCGACCGCTACCTGAAGGCGGGCGCGACGAGCTTCGATGCGGAGAGCGGCAACAATTGGGGCGTCCACGGGCGCGGCTACTACATCACGAACAAACTGCTCTGGAACCCCGAGGCCGACATCGATGTGTTGCTCGGGGATTTTTACGAAAAGGCGTTCGGTCCCGGTGCGGCAGCGATGAAGCGCTACTACGAGCGTGTGGCGCCTGACAGCGGGCCTCTCATGAGCCGCGGGCTGGTCGGCGAAGCGCTTCGCGATGTGGAGGAGGCTGCCCGGCTCGCGAAGGATTGGCCGGACGTGCAGGCGCGGATCGACCAACTCAAGCACTACCTCCATTACGTGCATCTGCGCTGGCAGATCGATCACGAGAAGGACAAAGCCAGGCAGAAGGAACTCACGGTCGCTGCACTCACCCTCGGTTACCGCACGCGCTACGAATACATGAACCATTGGGGGGCAATGCGGCAGACGTTTGCAGGCGATGCGGCGAAGAAATTCGACGAGCCGACGTGGGCATTCAATGATCGCTCAGCGAAGCCATGGATCGTGGACACGCCTGTGACAAAGGAGGAAACCGACCGATGGTTTCGCGAGGCGCTGGAGTATTTCCAACCCTCGCCGGTGACGGAGATGAAATTCTCCGACGATCTCGTTCCGGCGCAGTTTGCGAACAGCAAGCCGGTGGTCAGCCAGCAGAGCTATCAGCGTCCGGCGTATTACGCGCTGCACAGCCGCGCGGGCGAACCGCTGGAGGTGGAGATTCTCCCCGGCGTGATTGCATCTTATCGGGATCACGCCGACGCGCGCTGGTGGCTGCGTGATGCCACAAAGAACACCGTGGCCGAGGGGACGCTGAAGCTCGATGGCGAGCCGCACAAGGTCGCGATGAAGGTGCCGCGCGCGGGGACCTACTTTTTTGAATGCAACGATTCCGGCTCTGGCTGGCGGATGAAGGCGGAGCCGGATCGGATCGTGACGCTGCTGAACAATCGCGCACGGCGTTATCTCCACCTCGGACAGTTGCAGGAGATGTTCTTCTACGTACCGAAGGGAACGCGCGAGCTGCGATACTTCTGGAGCGGTGGCCCGCACAAGGTGCTCGGTCCGGACAAAAAGGTCGTTCATGACGTCGCCGTGAGCGATGAGGTGGTGACGGTGCCAGTGCCGGCTGGCCTCGAAGGCCAGTGCTGGAGCCTGTCACCGCACGCACACGGGCACTTGTGGTTTTTCAACGCGCCCAACTGCATCGCGGCATCGCCGGGTGCGCTGCTGCTGCCGCGCGAACTTGTGAAGCGGGATGGCCTCGCCGCCGCGACCGAATGAAACAACGTTCAGCCCGTTCCTGCTCCGCGCATCCTTCGGGCAATGATTGTCACCGGCCAGCCCGGCGACGAATCGCCCGAAGGGAGATCGACTGACACTCTCCCTCCCTTATGGCCCACGCAACTTTCCAGCACGGCGAACTTACCGCCGTCATCGGCGACAACTCCGCCGAGGGCGAGCATCGCGCGGGTTACAACGGCGTGTGGAGCCTGCGGCACACCGCCAGCACGCGCAGCCTTTTCGTGCCGGCGGTCGCGGGACTGAACCTCGAGCACATCTTCAACGGCGATGACATGCCGGACGCGAATCTCTTCTTCGAGCCGCGCCATGCGCCGATGACTTTCACGCAGCTCTCCGACACCGTGGCCGAGCTGCACCAGCCGCCGACGCCCACCTTTCACGTCGAAAGCTGGACGCGATTCCAGCTCGTCGCGCCACATTATCTCGACATGACCTTCCGCTGCATGCCGCACCAGCACGACTTCCCGCGCGGCTGGATGGGCCTCTTCTGGGCGAGCTACATCCACGCGCCGTCCGACAAGTCCATGTATTTCCGCGGCGGCCCCGACGGGCAGAAGGATTTTTGGACGCAGCTCTGCACCCCGTGGCACAACGACCAGAGCACCGTCCGCCATCGCGACGACAAGCTGGAGCTGGAAATCGCTCCGGGCCGCGACACGCTCTTCAAGAGCCTCTCGCGATTCCGTTTCGACCAGCCGTTCTTCTACGGGAACTTTGACGACCTCGTCTGGCTCGTGATGTTCGACCGCGCGGAAGGCATCCGCTTCACGCATTCGCCCAGCGGCGGGGGTGCGAACGCGGCGCTGCAAACGACCAACCCCGCGTGGGATTTTCAGTTCATCGTGCCCCAGCCCGAGGTGGTGAAAGAATACGGCTTCAAGGTGCGAACCGCCCTGCGCCCGCGCTGCTCGCGCGAGGAACTGCTGGTCGAGTTCCAGCGCTGGCAGGAAGCCAGGCGGAATCCGAAGTAAGACTGAATCCAGACATGGAACCGCGGCTTTCGCGGAGTGGCAGGAGGCTCTGTCGCCCGCCTCATTCAGTCTCGGTTCCGCAGTCTCGATGAGTTTGCCTGCTTGAAGATGCAGGTGTTGCGCAGGACATATCGCGCCTCTCCTCCGCTCCCGTCTCCACCCCGCTTCAGCAGCGACTGGGCTCCGGTGTCCGTCGGCGGTTGGGATAAAGCGCGACTCCCAGCGCGAAGGACCACGGCAGCTTCTTATAGAGGGCGTAGCGTTCCCGCTTCAGCCAACTGCACGTCCAGTGGCGCATGTACACATAGAGATTGTCCCGGCCACGGTTGCCGGGGCGGTTCAGCATCTCGTGAAAGTGGCGGTGGCGCGGGTAGAGGTGATGCGCCTTCGCCGCGAGCCGTTCCGCGTAATCCGGCGGCAGACTCGTCTCCAGGTAATGCTCCGCCTCCCGCACCACGCTTTCGGCAATCACCTCCGGCCAGAGCAGCGTGTCCCGTTCGAGAGCCGTGGGCAGTGATGCGCGCCACGCGCGGAACTCCCGGCGGAGCGCCGCCTTCGCCGCCTTGTCGGACGTGGAAAGCAGCTGGATGCGGCGCGGCTTCCTGGCAGGCAAAGCCCGCCTCCTTCCTTCGTGTCCCTGGTGCCCTTCGTGGTTAATTGCCTTGTTCGACGAGCGCGATTTCATCGGGCGTGAGGGCGTAGAGTTCATAGACGAGCTGGTCTATCTGCCGGTCGGCGGCGGTCACGGCATTTTGCAGCGTGGCCTTCTCCGAATCCGTCTTCGCCGCCCGTAGCTTCGGCGTCAATGCCAGCATCTTGTCCACCAGCATCACCAGCTTGTCGTGCTGCGCTCGGTCAGCCTTGTCGGTGAAATTGATCATCCGAATCGGTGCCGCGCTCAAACCGTTAGCCGTGAACTTCACATAACCGGAGAGTTTCGGCGGGCAGACGGCGCGAAGGTGTTTGGTCAACAGTTTCGAGTTGAGCAAACCGAGAAGATACTTGGAATCATGGCCGTCCAAGTTCTCCAAAAGGATCGCCGGGCAGTTCGCGCCATCAAAGGCTGTGTCCTTGTTCAGAAGTCCGCCAGACATCTCCCGAGCAATGGCTTTGAAAACTAATTTTGGATGTCGGATGTAACGAAAGCTGCCGGGGCGGATGTGGCGATACCAATGCGGGCCGTCAGCGTAGAAACGGCGACTGTCTTGCCGTTTCCGCAGCGCCGATTTTGATTCGAGCAGATGGGCGCGCGCATGTGGAAAGCGTTTCTGCATTTCCGATTCCTGAATGAGCTGCAACTCGCCGTCCGGTCCTTCGCGATAGGGATAGATGACGATGAATCCGGGATCGGTTGGCTCGTACCGGTGAACCTCCTCACCTCTGAGCGCATACGGGAAAGAAACGCCGGGCTCGATCCGCTTTGCGCGCGCATCCTCACGACTCATCACAAAGGCATCGTTCATCCCCGTCTTGCATCCGATGTATGCGCCGCCGAAGTGACTCAATGGCTTGGCTGGAATTCCAGACGTTGCGATTGATGTCGGAAGGCTAAAGCCCCCCAACGACCACGCCTCGTCGGAGAGGGATTTCAAATCGATCGTGCTTTCAGCCGCTGCAGCAATGCCGTCCAAGTTCAATTCTTCCGCTGTCTGAATGCGTTTGTAGCGAATAGCCGGCGCCGGCGTCGGACTCAGGACAAACACTGCGGGATACGTGCTCGCTGATTCAAAGACCGGCAGCGACCCGAAGTCAGTGATCGCGTGGAGCCTTCCGTCCAAGAGCATGGAACGGAGCTTTCTTCCGTAGTCAGTCGTGAGCCATTGCGATGTGCAGATGAACGCTGACGCACCGCGCTTCTTCACGAGCAGCAGAGACTTTTCCAAGAAGACCAGTGAGAGGTCTATCTTGCTCGTCGGCGCTTTGTAGGTCTTGAACAGGTAATCCGACTCGTCGTGTTCAACTCGCTGGATGCGGATGTAGGGCGGATTCCCAATCACCGCGTCAAAGCCGCCCGCCTTCATGATTTCCCGGAAGCCGACTTCCCAGTCGAAGGCGTTCACGCGCACGAGATCCTCGGACATCATCGAGAAATCGGAGGCGATGAGGGAATTGCCGCACTTGATGTTGTCCTGCAAGGGCGGGAGCAGGGCCACTTCGTCGGCAAAGAGTTCGCGCTCGCGCTGGAGCGTGGTGCGGTTCTCATTCTCCAGCATCTTGAGGTAGAGCGAGAGCTGGGTGACTTCCACGGCGGCGCTGTCGAGGTCCACGCCGTAGATGTTTTCGGTGAGGATGCGGCGCTTGAGGTCCACGGTGAGGTGGATGTCGCCGGTCTCCGCATCCACCCAGCAGAGCTTGCGGTGCTTTTTCTCCCATGCGGCGCGGGCGGCCTTTTCTTTCGGCAGTTGCGCGGTGAGCCACGTCTGCCAGTGCTCGCACACGCGCTCGAAGGCGCGGATGAGGAAACTGCCGGAGCCGCAGGCGGGATCAAGGATGCGCAGGGCGAGCGTCTTTTCCGGCGCGACGCCTTCGGCGAGCCTCCCCACCGTCTGTTCGACGATGTAGTCCACGATGTAGCTCGGCGTGTAATAGACGCCGCCGGCCTTCCGCACCTCGGGCTTTTCCTCGACGGTGATGCCTTTGCCCGCCGGGCGGACGACCTTGCCGAGGAAGCGCTCATAGACGCTGCCGAGGATTTCCACGGGGATGACGTTGAAGAGATAAGGCGTCTCGTCGCTGCTCAGCTCCCCGATGAAGCCCGCGAGCCATTCATCGCCGACGAGGAGCTTCTCGCTGCCGTGCAGCTTGAAGAGGTTGCCATTGAAGAATGGCACATGCGACGGCGGGCGGCGGTCCAGCGCGCGGAAGTGACGGACGATCGCGTACCAGAGCGATTCGCGCGGGGCCGCGATCCGGCCGCCGGCCGTGCCGCCTCCGCCGCCGCGGGCATCGTCATCGAGATCCAGCGTGGAGTCCTCCCGCACGCGCGAGCTCTCCGACCGGAACTTGCGCCCCTCGTCATGGCCGTAGTTCCTGCGCCACGTCTCAACGATGGATTGCAGCGCCGTGCCGGTATCAATGTCGCGGTCCTCGCAGATGCGGAGAAAGAGGATGCGGTCGAGGATGCACTGGACGGATTCGTTGAGGAGGTTGCCTTCGAGCAGCGTGGCGTGGTCGTTGTGTTTGTAGAGATCGGAGGCGAGGTCGCGCCGGGCCTCGTCGAGGAATTCGAGAAAATCGTGGTCGAGCGCACGGGAGCGGTCGGGCTTGATGATCCACCCCTTGCCGGCCTTCCCCTTGCCGGCGGGCTTTTTCGGAAGCGACTCGATGAGCCGGTCAATGCTGCCCGCGGCGACGTTTTCACGCGCGAGCAGGTTCCACAGTTCCTGCGCGACGAGCGGATATTGTTTGTAGTGCCATGTTTCCCATCGGCCGGCTTCCGGCTCATCGAGATACGGACGCCCGCCCACGATGAAGATCTTCATTTCCTCGAAGTCCGTGAGGACGGCAAACGGCAGGTCCTTGTTCCAAGCGTAACGCTTTGCCTGAAACGCCGGGCGGTCGCCAAGATCCTCTGCGGGCTTCTTGGCCTCGCACACGAAGCGGTCGCGCCCGTCGGTGCGGAAGAGGAAGTCCGCGCGTTTCTGCCGTCCGCCGATGCGCGTGCGACTTTCGACCTCGACCTCGCGCTTCTGCGGGATGTGGCCGGCCTTATTCTCCACATCCCAGCCGAGCGCGGAGAAGAGCGGGTTCAGAAACTCTTGGCGCAGGCTCGCCTCGTCGTAGCCCGCGTTCTTGTAGTGCGCGAGGTTCCTCTCGAATGTGCCGACAAGCCGCGACAGTTCGCCCGAGAAGGATTCAAACGTCGCTGGGGCTGCCATGCCGCGCGGTTCTGCCGATGGAGTGATGAAATGTCGAGCACAGCGCTCAATATTTCAGCGCCAATGGGTCTTCCCCTTACGAATGAGTGCTCGTGCGTGACAGGCGGCTGTTCGGCATTCGCAACGAGGCTCATGGGCTTGTTCGGATCGCGGGAATTCCGCCGGTCGGTCGCCACTCTCAGAACTGAGGCAATCGAGTCGTTTGTGAGAGGGCAAACTCGCAGAAGGGATCGCACTTCGCTCCAGCATCAGAGAACGCCGCGGTGCAAACAGCGCATTAATTTCGCGGCATATCCAATGCTGCAAATTCAACCATGGAATGGAAATTCCATGGTCCTCAGCCCAGGGGTTCGGGACAAGGCGGTGTCCGGGGAGGGGTGGTTGTTGCAAAGCGAAAAAGGGGAGGGGCAGACTGTGCGACGATAAGGAAAGACTTGGAGACTGGGAGAAGGGGAGATGGGGAGGGAGCGGCGGACTGGGAGAGTTGGAGAAGAGGAGACGGGGAGTGGGCGTTTTGGCTTGAAGCTGCTGGGTTTGAGGCGGTTGCTGCCCTTTTCGACCCTTTGACAGAATCGTTTTGCCCGAGGGCAAAACCGTTCTGCCCGGTGACGGAATCATTTTGCCCGAGGACAGAACCGTTTTGTCCCGTGACAGAATCATTTTGTCCAAGGACAAAACCATTTTGCCGCGTGCCAGAATCGTTTTGTCCGAGGACAGAACGATTTTGCCCAAGGGCAGAATCGTTTTGCCCGGTGACAGAATCATTTTGCCCAAGGACGGAATCATTTTGCCCGAAGGCAGAACCGTTTTGCCTCGTGGCAGAATCATTTTGCCCGACGACAAGACCGTTTTGTCCGGTGCCAAAATCATCCTGTCACGCGACGGAACCGGCTCGGGCAGCGGCGGAATCGCACAGAAGGGCGGTCGCGCGGCGCTATGCCGGGACACACTTTCACCGGAGGGCTGGATGAATGGCGAACTGGAATGCCTTCGCGTGGAACTCCGGGACACTTTGGGGGCCTGCACCCGCGGGTGCCCAATTCCAAACAGCAAGAAAACACAAAACCAGAACCATGAAACGACAACGTTTCTTCCCTCGCCTCATTGAGGCACGCCCCGAATGGTTCGGGACTTACGGCACACAAATCAATGCCCTCGGTGTGAGCATCCTCGGCTTCACCGCACCCGAGGTGGCCGCCACCGTGGCCGATGCGCTCTACCTCGAATATTGCTCCGGCTCGTGGCTGACGGCGGTGCGCGAGTTCGGCCCCGCCTGCACGGCCGCGCTGAACGTGCTCTACGATCAACCGGCGTCCGATCCCTACGTGCTGCCGGTCTTCACCGCGCCGCCGCTGCCGGGTGCCGCCACGCCGCTGCCCGCGGTGGTCGCCGTCGCGCCCGGTGCGCTGCAACGGATCTTCACGTTCGTGCAGGCCATCAAGCTGAAACCCGCCTACACGGAAGCCATCGGCCTGCAACTGGGCATCGTGGGCTCAGAGGACACGGCGGAACATCCGGTGCCGGAATTCACGGCGAAATCGGAACTCGGCGACGATTGCCATTGCGTGCGCATCAAGTTCAAAAAGTTCGGTCACATGGGCGTGGCGATCTATTCGCGCCGCGGCGCGAACGGCGCGTGGGAGTTCCTGGGCATTGATACCGACAGTCCCTACCTCGACGAACGCGAGCCGCTCGTGGCCGGCCAGCCCGAGGTGCGCGAATACCGGATGCGGTTCTGGGACGGCGGCAGCGAGAACGGCGAATGGACCGATGTCGCCAGCGTGATCGTCGGGCCGTGAAAGGCAAGACGAGGAGACTTGGAGACTTGGAGACGGGGAGAAAGATCGCCGCTTCTCCCTCTCCAAGTCTCCAGGTTTCCCAGTCTCCACTTCTCTCAGTCTCCACTTCTCTCAGTCTCCACGTCCTTCCACTTTCCGCGACGCGGTCACGCTCGCCGCCATTGACAGCGGGCGAACACAGTTGCGACAAGACGATCCCCCATGCCCCCCTCGCAAAGCTCAACCTCGCCGTCTCGCCGGTACGCTGCGGTTGCCGGATGAACTGGCAAAGCGGGACGGCCTTGCCGCCGCAACCGAATGAAAAGCAACGCATGAAACCGAACGCCGCAATTGAGGGCCGAAGGCCTGGATTTATATCAGCCTGGGCCAAAGCGAGGCACGAGCGTCGGCCCAGGTGTGGAAGCAAAAACGCGACGAGGGCTGAAGGCCCGATCCATCGGCTGTCGGGTTTGCGTGCGATTTGGGGCCGGGCTTTCAGCCCTTTCCCCGCGGGTGGAACCCTTCCTTGGGCGTTGCCCAAGGCTGGTATGGAGTCGGACCTTCGGCCCTCAATCGCGGCCTTCTGCATGAACGCAAGACACTCACTCAAGGTCACGGCCATTGTGGCGCTGGCCGGATTTTTATTCAGCCTGGACGCCGCCTCCGCGGAGAAGGGCTTGGTGCTCGCGGAGAATGGGCAGCCAAAGGCCAGCATCATCATCGCCGCGGAGCCGGATGCGAAGACGAAGGTGGCTGCGGAGGAATTGCAGAGCTACGTCGAGAAAATCTCGGGCGCGAAGCTTCCCATCCTGGACGACACCGCCAAGCCCGCGGGCGCTGCGTTGCTCGTCGGCAGGAGCAAGGCGACCGACGCGCTTGGCGTGAAGGTGCCGTCGGGGCACACGAATTCGCGGCGCGAGGAGGGGTTCATCATCGCCACGCGCGGCGAGCGCATCGTGCTGGCGGGTAACAACGAGGGTCCGTACCACGGCACCGAGTACGCCGTCTATGACTTCCTGCGCGCGCTCGGCGTGCGCTGGTTCATGCCGTCGGATTTCGGCGAGATTGTCCCGCAGGCGGCGACGCTGGTGGTGCCGGAACTCAAGCAGACGACCGGGACGCCGGATTTCGTGATGCGGAACTGGGGAGCGCATATCAAGCCGGAGATGAAGGAGCAGGAGATGCGGTGGAAGTTGCGCAACAAGATGAACCCGGAAAAGCTGTTCGCCACGCCGACCGACGGCAGCGCGCGCCGCATCGTGCCGGAGAAGCTTCATTTTGCGGAACATCCCGAATGGTTCGCGATGAAACCCGACAAGACCCGCAATCCGCACATGCCGAATCTCACGAGCGCCGAAGCGGTGCAAACTTCGGCGGGTGTCATCAAGGAGTATTTGCGAAAGAATCCCGAGGCGAATTCGTACGGATTCTCGCCCGACGACGGCATGCCGCGGGACTTCAGCCCGGAGACGGTGAAGCGTAACGCGGGATTTGTCGCGCAGGGCGGACGCGAGGGTGTGGAGAAGGAGGTGAGCATCACCGAGGAATGGATGGAGTTCGTCAACGCCGTCGCGGCCGAGGTTCACAAGGAGTTTCCCGAGGCCTTGATCGCGGCGAACGGTTACGCGAACCGCGACATGCCGCCGCAGGGTGTCACGCTGGACAAGCGCACGGTGATCATGTTCGCGGCGATTTGGAGCTGCACGCTGCACGCCTACGACGATCCGCGTTGCTGGCAGAATGTGCGTCACGGCCAGATGATGAAACGCTGGGCGGAAATGTGCCCGAACGTGTGGAACTACGGGTTCCACGAAGGGATGCTCGTGTCCGGTCTGACGCCGATCCCCGAGACGCGCAAACTTCGCCGCGATTTTCCGCTGATGAAAAAATGGGGTGTGATGGGCTTCGCCGATGAGAGCCGCAATGTGTGGGCGGAAAAGGGCATCGCGAGCCGCTGGCTGAAGGCGCAACTCGAATGGAATGCCAGCGCCGACGTGGACGCGTTGCTGACGGAGTTCTACGCGAAGTGGTACGGCGCCGCCGCGGATCCGATGCGCGCTTTCTACGATGCGATCGAGGACGCGATCGAGAACACGCCGATTCACGGCCACGAGGATCGGGTGATGCCGGAGATCTATTCGGCGTCATTGCTGGCAAATCTTGCGAAGCACATCACGGCGGCAGAGGCGTCCGCCGATGGCGAGCGAACGAAGACCCACGTGCGCGCCGACCGGCTGATCTTCGAGCACCTGAAGACTTACATGGCGATGTCCGCCGCGGACGCCGCGGGAGATTTCGCCGCCGCCGCAAAGCACGCCGCGCACATGCTCGAACTGCGAGTCGAGATGCACGCGATCAATCCCTTTTACGTTTGGTCTGATGAGAAAGGTCTGCACACGGGCATCTATTATTGGGGCGTCGATAAACGGCGGCTGTATTACGAAACGCTCGCCGACATGACTTCGGGAAAAACGGGCGATCTGATCGCGCTGCTGCCGGAGAAGGCGGCGTTTAGCACCGATCCGCACGATGACGGGCTTTTCGCCGAGTGGTACCAGCCGGCATTCAACGACAAGAGCTGGCCGGCTGTCCTCACCACGCACCCGTTTTATGCGCAAGGTTACACCGATGAGGCGGGGCACAATTACACGGGGCAGATGTGGTATCGGCTGAAGGTGAATGTGCCGGCATCGGCGAAGGGCAGGAAGGTAATGCTCTACGCGCCGGTGATCGAAACGGAGGCGTGGTGCTGGGTGAATGGCCAATTCGTCGGCCATCGGCCTTACAAGGAATCGTACATCCGGCCGTTGCAGATGGAATTTGATGTCAGCGATGCGCTGAAGCCGGGCGTCGAAAACACCATCGCGATCCGTGTCAGCACGAGTCAGGCACCGGCGCAGGTAGCCAGTGGGATTCTCTCCCGGTTGTTCCTCTACGCGCCTAATGCGGAAGCCGCTGCTGCCGACAAGGAGAAGAAGTGACTGCGAGCGGCACACACAACTGCGATTCCACTAGACAAGTCTTTGCTCCGAATCGGACTTTGGCATTCTGAGAATAGTCGCCTCTCCTCCCATGCGTTCCTCCTCAAGCGTTGCTCGTCTTTTCCTCACGTCCATCATTGTTCTCGTCGGTGTTTCGGCGTGGCATTGGGTCGCAGCGCAAAAGCCGGATGATGACGCGCCCGCGGGCGCAACGGGGAAAAAGCCCGGTGCTGGGCAGCGCCGGGGAAATGCAAACCCGAAAGCCGGGCGTGCAGCATTGGATCAGGCGGCTCTGCAGGTGGCGTTCGAGGGAAAGTGGTCGCTGGAGGATCGAGCGTTGCATCGGGATTTCCCGGCGATGGCGCTGGATGACAAGGGCGTCGCGTGGATCGGCTACATCGAGCACGATGGCAAAGCGGACGTGCTCAAGCTCGCGCGCAAGATGGGGAAGGGCATCGAGCCTGTGGGTGTTGTTTCCAAGCCGGGAGTAGTGCATCAGCCGGCGATCGCTTTTGATGGGAAAGGATCGCTTTGGTCCGTTTGGGGGCAGGTTGGCGATGACGATGTGGTCCATCTCCACGCGAGGCGATACGCGGGTGGGAAGTTCGACGAGGCGGTGACGCTCGCGAAGTCAGCGGGCGCGGACACGTTCGCCGATGCGGGAACGGATCACGCGGGTCGCGTTTGGGTCGTATGGCAGTCGCTGCGGCGCGGGCAGGGAGACATTTTTGCGAGATGGTTCGATCCTGCGACGGACAAGTGGTCGGCCGAGATCCAAGTCAGCAAGCCCGAGGGCGGCAATTGGGAACCGCGAGTTGCGTTCGATGGCAAAGATGGAGCGTGGGTGGTGTTCGACAGCTCGCGAGGCGGTGAATTCAATCTCTATCTCGCGCACGTGGGGCTCGATGGCGCGGTGGAGGAAAAACAGATCACCAGCACAGCGGACTACGAGGCGCGCGCGTCCATCATCGGGGATGGCGGAAAAGGCTTCTGGATTGCCGCCGAGCGCGGTCACAAGCGGTGGGGACTGGCGTTGCGCGGTCATGAGAGCGCGACGGGGCTGAACGGCGCGAAACGAATTCTTTTCGGCTATTACGAGATCGCCACCGGCCGTTTTTCCGAAGTCCCCCTCCTGGACAAGGGAGCGCCGGCAGCGCGCCCGCAGTCCGCGGTGAATCTGCCGGTTGTTGCCCTCGACGGAGAAGGAAATCCCTGGCTGGCTTATCGCGTTTTCACCGCGCGGCACTGGCGCATCGAGTTGCTGCGTTTCGATGCGGCTCGAAAGATGTGGTCGCAGCCTGCCGAAGTGGCGGACAGCGCGTTTGGGCAGGACCGCCACGCGGTGTTGCGACGCGATGGTTCCACTGGCCTTTGGTTGTGCTGGTCAGCGGATCGCCGCGTAGAAAAAGAATGCGGCGTGTCCGCAGTTTTCCTCGCGAAGATTGCGGCGAAAGTGCCGCCGGACGCGGGGCCTCCGGGCGAAATAGCGCTGGAGCCCGAGCTGGTGCCCTACCTGGTTGCACCTTCGCCTGAGCGTCCGCGCACGGAGCATCACACATGGAGCATCGGTGGAAAAACCTACCGCCTGTGCTTCGGCGATTTGCACCGGCATACCGACTTCTCGAATTGCCGGACTCCGCACGACGGCTGTGTGCTCGAACATTTTCGATACGCCGTGGATATGGCCGCGCTCGATTTCGTCGGCACTTCCGACCACACCGACATCGCGAAGAAATACGATCCCTACGAGTGGTGGCAGACGCAGCGCATGGTCGATGTATTTCACGTGCCCGGCACGTTCAGCCCGCTCTACGCCTATGAACGGGAACAGCCGTATCCCTGGGGCCACCGAAATGTGGTCTTTGCCCAGCGCGGTGGTCCGATCGTTTACATCAACCGGCTGCTTTATCATGCTTCGCCGTGGAATCCTCTTTACCCGTGCCCGGCCGGTATCGGTGCCATCACGCCGATGGAAGTTTGGGACATTCTGCGCGCTTACGGGAAGCCAGTCTCGGTCATCAGCCACACGGGAGCGACGGGGATGGGCACCGATTGGGACAAATACGAACGCATTGATCACACCGTGGAAAACACCGTCGAGATTTTTCAAGGCGCGCGCGTGAGTTACGAGGGACTGAACGCGCCGCAGCCCACCGTTGGTCTGCACGCCGGCCAGAAATACACGGCCGATGCCGCTTCTCCGGCAAACATTCCGCTGCCGCCTTCGGCGATCGGAGACTTTGGCGTGCAACGCAACAACGGTGTGTACCAACACGCGCTGGCTCGGGGACATCAACTCGGCGTTTTTGCCAGCTCCGATCACATTTCCACGCACACGTCGTTCGGCGGCGTGTATGTCGAAGACTTCACGCGCGAAGGTCTCATCAAAGCCTTCAACAGCCGCCGCACGATCGCCGCGACCGACAAGATTTTTCTCGAGTTCAGTTGCAATGGGCAGCCACTCGGATCCGTTTTCGAGGCGAGCGATAAACCGACGCTGGCGATCGCCGTGCTCGGCACGAACACCATCAAACGTGTGACCATCGTGCGGAATGAAAAGGACTTTCAGATTTTCGAACCCAACGCGCGCGAATTCACCAAAACTTTCACCGACGAGACTCCGCTCAACGGCGAAAATCGTTACTACATTCGAGTCGAGCAGGCGGACGGAAACATGGCGTGGTCCTCGCCGGTGTGGGTCACCGTGCGGAAATAGACGCGGCGGCTGTAGCGTCCTGCTGAGCCGTGTTTACCAGAAGTCGGAACCACGAATCCACACGAATCCTTTTGCAAAGGCACGGGGGAGGGGAAAATTCCGCGTGGCAGCCGCGGTGCCCTCTGCTAACCAGCGTCATGCCCTGCCTACCCTTGCCCTCAGTCTTAAGATTTGCAGTCGCCGTTCTCGCAGGATTGTTTTGTGCCGCGCCACTTCCGGCCCAAGATCCGGCGACTCCGCCGGAAGCTGGTCAGAAAATCCGCATCGCGGTGAAGCCCGCCCGGCCATTCTCATTTGAAGAAAAAGGACAGCTCACCGGTTACAGCATCGATTTGTGGACGCGTATTGCGAAGGATATTGGGATTACCTTCGAGGTGGAACGCCGCGACACCGTGCCGCAAGTGATTGATGCGATTCATCAAAAAGAGGCCGATGTCGGCGTGGGTGCCTTGAGCATCACCGAGGACCGGGAAAAAATGCTCGATTTCAGTCACGCATTCTACGCCTCGGGCCTTCAAGTCATGACACGGGTGCAGCCAAGCAGCCAGTCGCTTTCCATCTTCCGATCGCTCCTGAGCATGGACGTGCTGAAAGTCGTGGTGTTGCTGCTCCTGGCGCTGGTCGCCATGTCGCATGTGCTGTGGTTCGTGGAGCGGAAGATCAACCCCGACTCTTTTCCTGAGAGCTATCGGGAAGGGGTCCAGGAATCGCTCTGGTGGTCCACCAGCACGATCATTTCCGGCGGTTGCGAGAACATCGCGCCGAAGGGCATCGCGGGCCGCCTCGTCGGCGTCATCTGGATGTTGGGCGGCATCGGGCTGACCTCGTACATCACGGCGACACTGGCCTCGGCAATGACCGTGCGGAACTTAACCAGCGAAATTCAAAACATCGGCGACCTTCGTGGCCAGCCGGTTGCAACCGTCGAAGGCAGTGCGGCCGAGGCTTTCCTCAAGAAAACAAGTGGTGTCGTCGTGCGCCCTTGTTCCGACATCGATTCGGCGATCGAGGAATTGGAAAAGGCGAAGGTCAAAGCGGTCGTTTATGACAGTCCGATGCTGCGCTACTATCGCTCGACCCATCCCGATTCCAACCTCACGCTCGCCGGCGAGCTCTTTGAGCGGCAAAACTACGGGTTCGCCTTGCAGCTAGGGAGTCCGCTCCGAAAAGTAATTAATGAAGCCTTGCTTAAGTTGCAGGACGAAGGCTATCTGGACGAACTGGAGAAGAAATGGTTCGCTGCGATCAAGGATTAGCTGCCAAATCAAGCACGATAGCGGTGGATCCGCAGTCAGGCAATGCTGGGCGCTTTGACGTGATCGCTTGAGCCTTTTTCAATCTGGGACCAAAGGGCTCACTTACTTGGCTATATCGACACTGTAGCCATACTTTCTCGAGAGCGTATCCAGCACCGCGTAGAAATAGTTGGCGTCCCCCGGCTTGGCTGTAACTCCCACGATTCGCGTGACACTCTTCCCGTCGATTTCATCCGGACGCGACTGCTTCCAAATAAGTTCCTTCATACTTGAAACCTCCTGCCAGTCCTTTTTCAATTGTTCAACGGCGGGGCCGGATCCCTCAGGCGAGAGTGTGGCTCGGTGCGATTCGTCGAAATCCACGGTTCCAAGCCGGCCCGCGTTTTGCCTGGAGACAATGAGGCGTCGAACAGTCGCTTTCTTCGTTTCGTTTTTCATATTATTGGTGTCTTTGGGGTTTGGCGCTGGCTCGAATGGCTGGGTCGGTTCGTTTGGCTTTGAGCCGCCCGTATCTTTCTGATCATTGCAGGCAGTTAGGCCCGAACTCACGATCCATGCTGCGCCCCATACAGCCAGTTTGATGGCAGATTTACGAGTGGGTCTGAGGCAGAACATGGGTATCTCTTCTTTGTGTCCCTATTTGCCGATACCAGCATTCTTAACCGCTTCCCCGGTCCTTCGGGAGTGATACTCCTTGGGTTGAGTAAAGTATTCGTCGCCTGTCCCCGGCGTCGGGGCGTCAGTGGCATTTGCCTTTGGCTGGACATAATAGCCACCTTTGGCAGCGTTGAGCTTGAAAGTCATCGCCTGGTCGTAAAGCGGATCTCCAGGCTTCAGGGTTCCGGCGTTAAGTTGGTCGATCAGGGTATATTGATAGCGGTGCGCATTTTCATGGACTGCCGTATCAATCGCTTCGTCGAAGCCGCCATTCTTTAGCGCCGCGTCGTTGGAGTTGATGAAAAGCTTCCCATCGTCGTGGGAATAGTAGCCATAGTCGGTTGCGTCGTTCTTCGAGTAAGTGGCAATGGTCGTCTTGGGAATGCCATAAGCCTCAGCCTGATAATCGACCGCCTTCTTCATGATCGCCACGCGTTCAGCTTCCGTCATGGTGTTCCAATTGTCCCGGGCCTTCTTGAAATCCGGGTCATTTTTCATCTTTTCGAGCAGTTTCTTTTGATTCTCATCGTCGATCTTTTCAAATTTCGGATCGAGATACTTCTCCGAGAAAAGAACTTTGCAGGCAGTCTTCTCGTCGTCGGTCAACCCACCCTTCTGCATCTCCGATAGCAGACGGTTGCGGACGTCGGCGGGGAGTGCTTTGACCTCCTCCTCGGAAAGGCCCTTGGCAGCAGCTTTGGCAACGTCTCCGCGCGTGGCATCGGTCGCGCCGTCCAATTGCTTGGTAATGTCCGCGGCCTTTTTCGCGACCTTGTCCTCCTCCACTTTCGCGTTCTTGAGGTATTCCTCCACCTTGGGTGCCAGTTCGTTTGTGGTTTGAAGGGCCTTCGCAAAGTCGTTCGCCGTCGCCGCGGTCGTGATATTACTCTGGCCCGTGGTCAGGACGGTTCTCGCGGCATCGAGCGATTTGAATGCCCTGGCAGAGAGGAGGGCATCCTTCAGTTTAGGTTCGAGGGCCGCCCATGCCGCTTCATATTCCTCCTTCTGCTTGTCCACCTCGGACTTAGCCGCCTCATACGCTTCGAGCTTGGTGGTCAGGTCTTGGAGAAGCTCCATCGCCTTCTCGTAATCGAACGCTTGCGCTGCCGCTTCCATCGCGCTTTGCGCCGCCGCCATTTCCAACTGTTGCGGCTGGATCGTAGTGTACTGCGGCTCGGAAACAGAGGATGCTTGCAGTCGCGGCTGCAAGCCGGACAGAGCGGTCTCATAATCCTGCTTCAACTGGTCGATCTGCGCCTTTGCCGTCTCATAGGCGTCCACTTTTGTCGCCAGGTTCTTCTCCAGTTCCAAGGCTTTGGCAAAATCCTCGCTCTGCGCCGCCGCTTCCATCTCGGTTTGCACGGTCGCCATCTCCTGCTGCTGCGGCTGTAACTTCGCATACTGCGGCTCCGACACCGACACCTCGGCAAGTCGCGGCTGAAGGGTGGCCAGTGCGGCGTCATATTCCTGCTTCTGCTTTTCCAACTCGTCGTGCTTCTTCTTGAACGCATCGAGCTTCGTCTTTAGGTCCGCCAGCGTCTTGTTCGCGCCGGCGTAATCGCCCGAGTCTCCCGCCGGAATCGCCTGGTCCTTCGCCTGCGTGATCGCGCTCCAATCCGCCTCCTGCGACTTGAACACCGTGCCCTCGGGCGCCACGACCTGTTCCTCGACTTCCTTGATGACGGCCAGAAACTTCGCGCGTTCCGGATCTTTGGCCAATTTATCGAGCGCATCAATGGCCGTCTTCGCTCCCTTCAACTGCTCCAAGCCTCCCACAAAGTCTTTTGCATCGGCCTTAGGACGCGCCTGTTCCATCGCGGCATCGGCCTCGCCGGCCTTCGCCGTCATGGGCTGAGAGGGACGTTCCGCCGCCTTCAAGGGGTCAAGGCGAGCCGACTGCTCCGCGAGCATCTGCTCATACTTTGGCTTCGCCTCCTTCTGCTTGAGGTATTCGTCGAAGATGGGTTTCAGCTTTGGCAGCAGCGCGTCCACCGTCGTGCAGGCCGGCGCGTAACGCCGCTCATTCGTCTGCGTGCGGATTCCATCCACCAAGGCGCGCAGGCTTCCCGCCTTGGGATCTTCCCACGCCTCCAGTTCCTCCACCTGATGAACGGCCGCATCGAATTTTGGCTGGCGTGCCTTCCAATCTGCGAGGGCCTTTTCCGCGGCAGCCTTGAGAGCCGCGGATTCAGTGCTGAGCGCCTTGGCGTCGCCGAGAACCTTGTCGATCGCGCCCTGTGCTTTGGACGGATTCGCGGGATCGATTTGGCCATTTGCCGATTGGAAAGCCGGGTAGAGCGCGTCGCGCCGCGCGGCCAGGGGATCGTGTTTGGCCGCCTCCGCGTTGGCGGAAGTGTATTGCAGATGGCCGTTGATGCAGGAGATCTGCGCCTGGAAGGCCGCCTTGAATTGCTGCGCTTGCTTATCCGACCCGGCCTTGGCTGGATCACCGACGCCCCATTGCTTTTTTAGTCCGTCGCCCATGGTGGTTTTTCGATAGATGTGGATCGAGGTTTCAGCTCACTTCAGATCAGCGGGAGTCGCGAAGAATCTGAGTTTTCGGGAGTGGGAGGTCCATTGCTGCTGGCGTTTGAACGGACGCGCGCAAAAACTTTCACTGCTTCCGCAAGGTGACGATGAGGCTGTATTGGCGAAGGACCGCCTGGCAGTGTTGCAACAGCGCGTTGATATCCGCCGGTGTTTTTACGGCGGCAGCGCACTCATTTAGCCATTTGGTGAGTCCGGCATTATTGGGTTGCCGGATCATGCCGCACACGGTCTCGAGTGTCTCGTCAAGCGCGGCTCGCATTCGTGCAGACGCGGCACCCTTGTGCAGTGCGAGCGACTGCCGGAGCGCCTCGTGGGTGAAGGAGAATTCCTGGGGCGACAATTCCGCCGCCAGTAACTGCGTTGCGGCCGCGGTTGCGTATTCCGATAGCAATTCGCGCCGCGGCACGCCATCCGGTCCCACAAAGCCATCAGCCAGGTAAATGCTCGGACTCAACTCTAATAATTCCTCGCGGGTCAAGTTGCGCATAGCCATTACGGTTCGGTTTTCGCCGAGGGTTTGTAGATGTGGCTCATCTTGTTGTAGCCGGCGATGTTAAAGTTACCCGACTTGAGCTGCTCGTCAGTGAAGACGAGGCTCTTACCCTCCCACGGGTCATGGAAGCTGTAGCGCCGCGGAGGCCCTGGATCGACCCCAGTCATGAGCACAAAGTGCCCACCGTTGTCGTCGGCGACCCGCACTGGCACTGGCGTCCCTTTCTCTAATTCCTTCTGGGCGTCGTTTAACCCGGTGGTCATCGCCTCATCGCCATCGGTGGATTGAATGTCGAATTTGAGACCGATGTCGCCAGACTGCTCGTTCAGCAAATCATCAAGCGGGATACCTGTTCCACCGCCCTGCCGCGGCGTCGCCACTCCGCCCTGGCTTTCCAACATCTTCTTTTGGTCCTCTGCCATCTTGGGATTCAACTTCGTGGCATCGGAATCGTCCGCCTTGTCGAGATCCGGATTCTCCTCGTGCATCTTGAGGGCATACAACGGATCCATCTGACCTTTCACCGCCTCTACCGTGGTCGCATTGCAGGACATGTGCCATTGCTGTTTCACTCCCGTGCCCGTCGAGCTTCCCGTAAGACTGAGATTGTCCTGCAACCAGGTCGGGTCCTTGCCATCGATCTTCTTCGCGAACTCCTGCAACTCCGCGACGCTGTGGCCGGAGGCGACGCCTTTCAGCAAATACTGTTTTTCCGCCTCCGACTTCGCACCGTCCAGAAGCGCCTTGACCTTCTCCTGATCTGCCGCCGGCATTTTCTTCAAAGCCGCATCGGCACGTTCGCTTTGTGCTGACCCGAGGATGGGGAGTTCCACTTGCTTCGCGGTCTCAGCGATGTAGGCGTCCACTTTGACCGTCAAGGCATTGCACTGCTCCAGAGCTTTGACATAGTCGCCCCCCTGGGCCGTCGCCGCCATCTCCTGCTGACCCTTGGCTATTTCCTGTGACTTCGCAATAAGGTTGGGATACTGCTTCTTATTAGCCTCGGCTATCTTTGGAGTCAGCGTGCCCAGCGCGGAATCGTAAGCCTCCTTCTGCTGGTCAATCTCCGCCTTCGCCGTCTCATACGCTTCGAGCTTGGTGGTCACGTCCTGGAGGAGCGGGACCGCCTTTTCATAATCGAAGCTCTGGGCCGCCGCTTCCATCTGGCTCTGCGCCGTGGCCAACTCCTGTTGCTGGGGCTGCAACTTCGCATACTGCGCCTCGGACGTGGATGCCGCGGTGAGCCGCGGCTGGATGACAGCCAGTCCGCTCTCATACTCCTCCTTCTGCTTGTCGATCTCCGTCTGCGCCGTCACATATGCATCTACTTTGGCGGAAAGATCATTCAGAAGCTCCAGGGCCTTCGCAAAATCCTCGGCCGTTGCTGCTTCCTCCATTTGCCCTTGCACTGTCGCCATCTCTTGCTGCTGCGGCTGTAACTTCGCATACTGCGGCTCCGACACCGACACCTCGGCAAGTCGCGGCTGAAGGGTGGCCAGTGCGGCGTCATATTCCTGCTTCTGCTTTTCCAACTCGTCGTGCTTCTTCTTGAACGCATCGAGCTTCGTCTTTAGGTCCGCCAGCGTCTTGTTCGCGCCGGCGTAATCGCCCGAGTCTCCCGCCGGAATCGCCTGGTCCTTCGCCTGCGTGATCGCGCTCCAATCCGCCTCCTGCGACTTGAACACCGTGCCCTCGGGCGCCACGACCTGTTCCTCGACTTCCTTGATGACGGCCAGAAACTTCGCGCGTTCCGGATCTTTGGCCAATTTATCGAGCGCATCAATGGCCGTCTTCGCTCCCTTCAACTGCTCCAAGCCTCCCACAAAGTCTTTTGCATCGGCCTTAGGACGCGCCTGTTCCATCGCGGCATCGGCCTCGCCGGCCTTCGCCGTCATGGGCTGAGAGGGACGTTCCGCCGCCTTCAAGGGGTCAAGGCGAGCCGACTGCTCCGCGAGCATCTGCTCATACTTTGGCTTCGCCTCCTTCTGCTTGAGGTATTCGTCGAAGATGGGTTTCAGCTTTGGCAGCAGCGCGTCCACCGTCGTGCAGGCCGGCGCGTAACGCCGCTCATTCGTCTGCGTGCGGATTCCATCCACCAAGGCGCGCAGGCTTCCCGCCTTGGGATCTTCCCACGCCTCCAGTTCCTCCACCTGATGAACGGCCGCATCGAATTTTGGCTGGCGTGCCTTCCAATCTGCGAGGGCCTTTTCCGCGGCAGCCTTGAGAGCCGCGGATTCAGTGCTGAGCGCCTTGGCGTCGCCGAGAACCTTGTCGATCGCGCCCTGTGCTTTGGACGGATTCGCGGGATCGATTTGGCCATTTGCCGATTGGAAAGCCGGGTAGAGCGCGTCGCGCCGCGCGGCCAGGGGATCGTGTTTGGCCGCCTCCGCGTTGGCGGAAGTGTATTGCAGATGGCCGTTGATGCAGGAGATCTGCGCCTGGAAGGCCGCCTTGAATTGCTGCGCTTGCTTATCCGACCCGGCTTTGGCTGGATCACCGACGCCCCATTGCTTTTTTAGTCCGTCGCCCATGGTATGCTCCTATGGTTAGTGCAGGAGTGCCGGTTTACGACAGCGCCTTTCTCAAGTCATTGAGCGCCTTCATGACTGGCGCATGAATGGTCACATCAGCAAACTCCTTGAGGTCGATCGCCTTCATGAGCTGATTGCCTTCGACATACTTGCAATACCGGTCGAGGACCTCGCGGGCGGAAGCCGCCAGGTCGCGCAGCTTCGCCTGATTCTTGAGCGGCGTTGATGCGTATTTATCGAGGGTATCGCGCAGTTCATCGTCGAGATTGTCCATGATCGCGTCGATATCCTTGCAGCCTTGCACAATCTTCGGGAATTGTGCCGGGTCGGCGAGGTAATGCTCGTGTGCGCCGTCCTTGACCTTCTCGAGGTCCTCCTCCGCTCGAGCTTTCACCGCAACCCAGGCTGCGCGTGCTTTCTTGAACGCCCGGCGGCGGTCTTCCAGCGCCTCCAGCCCCTTTCCGGTTGGCGGAGCGGTGGCTTCGGGCGCAGGCGCTTCGCCCCCGGTGGCGGGCTTCGGTGCCTCGGCCTCTGAAATGGGGACATCTTCCGACTCGTCATCCTCCTCGACGGTCTCGCCGCCGTGAGCAAAACGAAACTTTTTCCCAGTGTGATTCTTTACTGTTTTCTGGAGTCGTCTTGCCAAGCCTGGCACTGACTGTTCGGACGTGAAGACATATGTGCCGTTTTCGAAATGACACACGCCCACCTTGAGGAATTTCTTACTCCCGCCCGTTAGTTCCGTGAGTTCGCTTTTGTGCTTCGGGGAAATTCGTCGGCCGATCATCAATCCGCAAAACGGTCTCGCCTCGCAAACCACATACTTCATCGGCTTGCCACTCATGCTCTTGAGCTTCTTGAAAGCAGTCAGCAACCGATCCGCATACTCTCCTTCCTCCTCTTCCTCCTCGCCTTCCTCGTCGTCTTCGTTCTCATCTTCCTCTTCCTGCTCCTTATCGGACTTCTTCTTGTGAAGCGCCTCGTTCTTCTCCGCATCGGCCTTTTCTTTGGCGACTTCCTTTTCCTGGCTATCGGCAGCATCCATCAAATCCTCCAGATACTCCGCAACCGCTTTATTTGCCGCCACGTCTTTGACCTTCTTCAGCGCGGCAGCAAGCTTGCTTATTTGCGCGATGGTCTGGAGGCAGTCGTCGTGAGCGTCGTCATCCAGCTTGTCATAGGTGGCGAGCGCCTTTTGCAACCCATTGTCTTTGATTTTGTGTTTCGATAAAATGGCCTTCAGGCCACTTTCGGTTAAGAGCTTTGAGTCCATTGGTTGAGTCCTAGCGCCACAGATGAGTCACCTTTTTCCAACGGGAGTGAATCACCGCGAGGGGCGAATGGTGGAGGGTTGGTTCTGGAAACGTATCGTTTGTCGGCCTTTGGAATTGTCAATCGCAATTCGGAAAAACTCCGGGACGATCCCGTGGATTAGCCGAAAGCATCGAGCGAGATTCAGATAAGCTTCGCCTTCTTGAGAGCGGCAATCATTTCTTTCCCGCTGGTTTTCAGCTTTGCCTCTTTCGCCAGCGCATCGAGCGCTTTCAACATTCCGGCAGGATCGAGCTCCAGTGCTTTCTTCAATTTTGCTTCGAGTGAACTGGGAATGTCGAGTTCCTTCGCCGCTTTCTTCACGTCCACTGACCGGACTTCCATCGCCTCGATTACCACGTCTATCGCGAGGATCTTGGCATTGAGGCTGCGAATTTCTTCCACCATTTTGTCGAACGCGGGGCGCTCTCTATCAAGCTGCTGCTGCTGATCCTCGGTCAGTTTCTTCGCGTCGCATTTCTTGCAGAGCCCTTCGTACTGTTCCACCGATTCCTGCAGATCAGGCTTCTCGCTTACGATGGCGGCGCTCTTTTTGATCTCGGCGTCCAGCGCTCTCGCATCGCGGGCATCGAGCGCCTTTTGGGCTGAGTCGCGCACCTTCGTGATCGCGTCGAGACGCTTCTTGCCGGCATCAAGTTGCTTGCGCAGCCAGGCTTCCATGACGGCCCATTCCCCGAGAATTTCAGACGCGTCGGTCTCTGCGTCATCGGCTTCGATCGCCTTCTTGGCCTTGGCGAGTTCGCCTTTCGCGATGCCGTAGTTTTTGTTTTTCTTGCGTTCGAGTTCACCGAGTTCCGCCGTCACTTTTTCCACTTCCGCACGGTTCTTCATGAAGGACTCGTCCGGTTCGAGTTCCTCGAGTTTTTCGAGCACGCCCATTGTCCGGCTCAAATGACTGGCGATCTCGCCAACCAGGGCCTCAAGTTCCTTCACGTGGAGACGGACCTTTCGCTCCTCCTTCTTCTTAATCTCCTCGGGCAGGGAGAAGAGAATTTCCTTTAACTTGTCGGTCTGGGGTTTGTGCGCCTTCAACAGATCGTCCGCTTCCGGGCGGATTTCGTTCTTGATGTATTCGTGGACGTCAATGGGCTCGCTCATAGGGTTCTTGAGTTTGGTGGGTTAGGTATTGGCAGATTGGAAAATAGCTGACTAACTGCTAACGAAGATTCAGCATATTGTCTCGCTATCTTTTGTGACGAACTGTCTTTGAAGCAAGGTGCCGACGGAAGCAGAAGTCACTATTCATTCTTCCTCTGGTAATCCTCGTGAATCGGGTATGACATTTCACTAAGGTGCCCGGCGCTGAAACGATGGCCTGAAGGCCTCGCGTCGAGTGGACGGCTCGCATCACTTCGGATTCGCCAGCGCTTCTTTCGTGAGGTTGACCAGGCGATCGAAATGCACCATTGGTCCATTCCCGGTGGCATCGGTGACCCAGGCGAGCAATTGCTTGCAATCGCTTTCCACCGAGTTGGCATAGGCATCCCAGTTCCCGAGTTCGACCGAGTTACCCAATGACGCCAGTTCGAGGCTTTTCGCGTACGGTTGCGATCGATTGTATTTCGGGTCCTCCGCGGCGGCTTCCGTGAGCCAGCTACCGACACGGCCATAATTGTTGGAGAGCACGCTCATCTTTCTCCGCTCGGCGGCTGAAATGCGGAGATAAAACTCGCACGCCGATCGGGCGGTATTAATGGCATGCACTTGCCTGCCCCGTTGTTCGAGCATCGCTCCCACTGCTGCCGTCTTTGGCGACTTCTTGAGCCGGTCGCTTGCCATTGTCTGCACACGGCCTACGTGTTCGGCTGCCCGGACGAAGTCGTTCCTCACGTTTTCGAGCTCACTCGCCGCCTTGCTGAGCCCAACGCGCGCCTTGTCCACTGCCGTTTTCAGCGCTTCGTCATTCAAGTTTTCCGCCGCCGCCTGATCCTTGGCGAGCTTGTTCTGGAGGACCGCGAGTTCAGCGCCGTAGCGAGCATCTACCAACGAATCGATGACTGCGCCCTTCACGGTATCCTTCGCGAAATCGAGAGCTTGTGCGGCCAGCCCTGCCCAATCCTGGTGAACGATCTTCTCGGCGATATCATAGACCTCCCCGAGGAATTTCTTGGCTCGGGCGATTTCGGCTTCCTTGGCTTTCACGGCGGCCTCGTCGGCCTTCACCTCCTTTTGCTTTTCGTGGAACTCTTTCCAAAGTTCCTCCTTCTTCAGCCCAAGTGTCGCTTCGTCGAATCCTTGCTTCGCCGTGCGGATTCTCTCAATGATACTTTCAGCTTGCGACGTGGCTGTCAGGAAAGCGTCCACGTCGCGGACGAAGTTATCGTCTTTACTGTGTTGCGCGCTCACTGCGGGCATTTGTACCTCCACCTTTTTGATGTCGGCAGCGCTTTGGTCCAGCGCCTTGCGAACCATATCGATGTCCTGGCGCCACGTAGTTTCCAGTTGGTTGATCTGAGCGATATGTGCCACGGCCGCTTTCCCAGCGGTATTCATCTCGGACATGTCCCGCAGTCGCATGTTATTACCGCCGCCCGTCACGATATTCCCGGAGGTATCGGTCATGGCGTATAGGGTGCCGTGGTGGCCTTTCCAGGAAATGGCAGCGAGCGGCTTCTTTGACCGCACGACCACGGCTTGATCGTCGTCCATGGTGACGGTGCCCTTCGGCTTATTTTTCCCTCCGGGCACCCCGATCGCCCATTGCTTCTTTTTGTCTTTTTCGTCGCCCATAAGATTAGTCAGTTAGTTATGTTGGTTTAGCGTGCTCGTTATCAATTGAATCCTGGTTTCTGAATCGATTAACCCACGGTTTTGACCATATGGGCAAGTTTCTCCATGAGCAATTGCTTCAAGTTAGTTTCCACTCCGAATGGGTTGTCATCGATGTGCGCGAGCAACTCTTCCTCGGATTTCACATACTTGAGATAGTCCTTCAGAATCCCCCTGGCGCTCGTCAATTCCGATTGGCGTGCTTCGGGACTTTGTGCTTCGTGAGCTTTCGTCAGCGACTCGGCGAGCCGGTGGTCGAGGTTGGAAAGGATTTCATCGAAGCGCGCCATGTTTTGCGTGATTTCGCTGAGGAAATCGGGGCCTTCGTCCGCGAGGTCTTTCAACACCGCGGCTTTGAGTTTGCCAATGCGGGTTTCGATTTCGTGGCGCGTCTCGTGCCACATTCCGGGCGCGCCAGCGAGAGCCGGACTACCAGGTTTCAGCGGAGCCGCCGGTTGCGATGACTCTGCGACGGCAGCGCCTGCTTCCGGTTGCTCAACATCCTCACTCTCATCGTCTTCCTCGACGGTTTCGCCGCAGTGGGCAAATTTGAACTTCTTGCCGGTGTGATTCTTCACGGCTTTCTGCAACCGACGCGCCAGTCCTGGCACTGACTGCTCCGACGTGAACACGTAAGCGCCATTCTCGAAATTGCACTCACCGATATGCAGGAACTTTTTACTGCCTCCCGTCAATTCGGTGAGTTCCTCCTTGTGCTTCGGCGAGATACGCCTGGCTACCATCAGCCCGCAGAAAGGCCTCGCGTCGCAGACGAGATACTTCATCGGTTTGCCGCTCATGCTCTTGAGCTTCTTGAGCGCACTCAGCAGCCGATCGGCGTACTCGCCTTCCTCTTCCTCCTCCTCTTCGCCCTCGTCCTCGTCTTGGTCGCCTTTTTTCGATGCTTCCTTCTCTGCTGCCGCTTTTGCCTTGGTCACCTCTTTTTCTTCGCTGTCGGCGGCGTCCAACAAATCTTCGAGATACTCCACGACCGCGTCGTTTGCCGCGACCTCCTTGACCTTCTTTAGTGCAGCCGCAAGCTTGCCAATCTGCGCGATGGTTTCGAGACAGTCATCATGCGCGTCGTCGTCGAGCTTGTCATACGCGGCTAATGCCCTCTGCAGGCCGTTATCCTTGATCTTATGCTTGGAAAGAACGGCCTTCAGGCCGCTCTCGGTTAGTAATTTTGGGTCCATAGACTGTTTTGTTTTTTATTTTCACGATTCCATACGCCGTCCGCTACAGCGACGTAACAGACGAAAACGAAAAATTCTGAGAATGAGTCGATTTTGAGAGGGGAAATCGGATGGCATGATTGGCAAAGAAGTCTCGGAAAGCTGCCAAACGAACTAAAAATGCGAGCCTACGATTGATTCGTCGTTCCATCGTCGGACTCGTCTTCTTCGTCTTCCGCCGATCGATCTCCGACGAAGATCGCCAGCTTTTTCCCCGTGAAATTCTTCACCGACAATTGGAGCTTTCGCGCCAGGCCTTGCACCGGTTGGTCCGTCTGAAAAATAAAACGGTCCCCATCGGCACGGCAGGTGCCAATGCGCAGGAATCTCTTGCTCCCGCCGCTCATGGCCGTGAGTTGCTCCTTGTGTTTGGGTGAGATTCGCCTGGAAATCATGAGGGCGCAAAAGGGCCGCGCGACGCAGACGATGAACTGCATGGTTTTTCCCTGCATGCTCTTCAGCTTTTTGAAAGCGCGCAGGAGGCAGTCCCCATATTCACCCTCGGCTTCTTCTTCTTCCTCCTCCTCCTCCTCGGCGTCTTCGTCTCGCTGGCGCTTTTGTTCTTCCGCTTGCGTTTTCTTCTCATTCGCCGCTTCGGCCTTGGCGGCAGCAGCCTTTTCCTTGGTGACCTCGCGCGCTTCGGTTTCAGCCGCGCTCTCCAGGTCGTCGAGGTAATCAACGACTTCCCTCTTGGCAGCGACTTCCTTGGCCCTCTTGAGCTGGCCCGCGAGCTTCGTCATCAAGGCCATGCCTTCAAGGCGGTCGTCGTGCTCGTCTTCGTCAATGTCTTCGTAAGCGGCAAGTGCGCGTTGCAGGCCATTGTCCTTGATCTTGTGTTTCGACAAAACGGCCCTCCAACCGCTTTCCGTCAGCAATTTTGGATTCATGGGAGTCGATTCTTGGCCGCGCCAGCCAGGCAGCGTCGCCCGGATGGCGGACAGATTGGGGTCTGGCAGAGGAGGGTTGAATGTGCGCGTGCCGTGTCAATCCAGAATCCCTGGAGCATGCAATCGTTACCCCCGGCCGCTCTCGGCTCCTCCCACAGCCAAGGCCTACTCTGCGGGCTAACCCCGAGCCTGCCCGTTTCCGCGCAGGACGTATTTGTAAGTGGTCAATTCCTCCAGCGCCATCGGGCCGCGGGCGTGCAGTTTGTCGGTGGAAATTCCAATCTCCGCGCCGAATCCGAATTCGCCGCCGTCTGTAAAGCGGGTGCTCGCATTCCAATAGACGGTCGCGCTGTCCACTTCGGCGAGAAAGCGTTCGGCTGCGGATTCGTCGTTCGTGATGATGGCGTCGCTATGATGCGATCCGTTGGCCTCGACGTGGGTGATGGCTTCATCGAGTGAATCCACGACCCTCACGGCCAGGATCAAATCAAGGAACTCGGTGCGGTAATCCTCCGGCGTGGCGCGCACGACTTTGTCGCCACCGATTGACGCCAGCGTGGCGAAAGAACGTTCGTCGCAGCGGAGTTGGACCCCTTTTCCGAGGAGCGCTTTGCCCGTGCTTGCAAAAAACTTATCCGCGATCGCTGAATGGACGAGCACGGTCTCGATGGCATTGCAGACGCCGGGGCGCTGACATTTCGCGTCGAGCACGAGCGATTCGGCCATCGCGAGGTCCGCATCCTTGTCCACGTGCATGATGCAGATGCCGTCGTAATGCTTGATGACCGGCATTCGGGCGTGCTGGACGACGGCTTCGATCAGGCCCTTGCCGCCGCGCGGAACGATGCAGTCGAGATACTGATCCATTTCGCACATCAGGCGCACGGCTTCCCGGTCGGTGACGGGAATCAACTGAATCGCGTCCTTCGGCAAGCCCGCTTGCTCGCAGCCGTTGCTGAGGGCAGCCGCGATGGCGATGTTGGAAGCGATGCTCTCGCTGCCGCCGCGCAGGATCGTCGCGTTGCCGGTCTTGGTGCAGAGCACGGCTGCGTCGCTGGTCACATTCGGTCGGCTCTCGTAAATGATGCCGACAACGCCGATGGGAACGCGCTTTTTTTGAATGCGCAGGCCGTTCGGACGAGTCCACTCCTTAATGATTTCTCCGACAGGGTCGGGCAGCGCTGCGACCTGCCGGACGCCATCGGCCATCGCTGCGAGCCGCTTGGGATTGAGCGTGAGGCGGTCGATCATCGCGCCCGAGAGTCCCGCGACTTTTGCTCGCGCCACATCCTCGGCATTTGCCGCGAGGATGACCTCCTTCGCGGCGATAAGTTCATCCGCCATTTTCAAAATGCCGGCGTTTTTTTGCGACGTGGGGCATTGGCGGAGCTGCCGTGCGGCGGACCGTGCGCGCCGGCCAAAGTCGAGGATTTGTTCGTTGAGATTCATCACGGTCACTGGGCTTGCAGCGGCACGAGCGTTGGAAAATACGTTCCCACCGATTTGCCTCCGGCAGCGCGGGTAAGCTGGCCCGCTTTTCGCCCGCTCGCCACTACAGTTGGAATCCCCGCCTCGACCGCTGCGCGCACGGCTTGAAGTTTGGTGGACATGCCGCCGACGCTGAAGCGGCCCTTTTCCTCGCGCACAAATTTCGCGACGTCGTCCAGATTGTCCACGCGGGGAAGGGTCTTTCCTTTCGCATCGAGCAGGCCGTTCACACTGGTGAGGAGGATGAGCAAATTCGCCTCGGCGAGAATTGCGACTTCAGCACTGAGCCGATCGTTGTCGCCGAACCTCAATTCCTCCACTGCGACGGTGTCGTTTTCGTTCACGATGGGAACGATCCTGTTCGAAAGCAGCCGGGCGATGGTGGTGCGGATGTTCGCGTAGGCGATCCGGCTGTCGAGATCGGCGTGGGTGAGGAGCAGTTGAGCCACAGGCAGTCCGTGCCGCGCGAAATGTTTCGTGTAGCAGGCCATCAACTGTCCCTGGCCAACCGCGGCGCAGGCTTGCCGCGCGGCAAGGTCTTCGGGGCGCTCTTTCAGGCGAAGCGCTCCGAGGCCCGCGGCAACGGCGCCACTCGAAACGACGATGATTTCGTGTTCCAAGGCGACCAGCGCCGCCACTTCTTTCGCGAGGCGCGCAAACTGGCGCTGATCGAGGTTCGTCCCCCGCGATGTCGCGAGGATCCCGGAGCCGAATTTCAGAACAATGCGTTTGTTGGCGGTGATGGCCATGCGGCGCGCTACTTAGCGCGGCAACCTGGATTGTCGAATGCGGAATGACCGTTGCAACTCCGCGCTTTCCCAGTGGCGTCGAGTTGTGCAAGGAAAGCGCGCATGAGGAAACCATCGCCCGCCACGCAAGCCGCGCTCGATACGGCAAAGCTGCTCGACTCCGTCGCCCAAAATGTCCGACTGCTCGCTGATGCGGGTGATTCGACGACGTATGCGGCGAGCATCACGCAGCTCGCGGAGGGCGGCCAGTGGACCGAAATCGTGGATCGCTTTTACAAGACGATTGCCTTCGGCACGGGCGGTCTGCGCGGACGGACCATCGGCCGCGTTATCTCCGCCGCCGAGCGGGGCAGGGCAGGGGATGGCGAGCGCCCCGAGCAGCCATGTGTGGGGACGAACGTGATGAATTACTTTAACATCAGCCGAGCGACGCAGGGGCTCGTGGCATACCTCCACGAGTGGTTCAGAAAGAAGAAGCTGCCGGGCCGCCCGAAGATTGTTGTCGCGCACGACACGCGGTTTTTTTCGCGAGAGTTTGCGGAGCTGACCGCGAAAGTTGCCGTGGAACTTGGCTGCGACGCGGGACTTTTCGAAGGGCCGCGTTCGACGCCCGAACTTTCTTTTGCCGTGCGGCACACGAATGCCACCGCGGGCATCGTGATCACCGCGTCGCACAACCCGCCGCACGACAATGGCTACAAGGCGTATTTCTCCGACGGAGCGCAGATCGTTGAGCCACATGCGGGCGCGATCATCGCGAAGGTGAATGCCATCAAGAGCGATTGCTACAAGCCGCTGCCGAAGGCGAAACAAGGCAAGCGGATCAAGCTCGGGCGCGAGGTGGATGAGGCTTACATGACTCGTCTCGAAACGCTGATTCTCGATTCTGCGATGGTGAAGGCCGCGGCCGGATTGAAGATTATTTTCACCAGCATTCACGGCACTGGCGGAGTGATCACAAAGCCAATGCTGGAGCGGCTGGGTTTCCGTTACACCGTCGTGCCGGAGCAAGATGAGTTCGACAGCCGTTTTCCGACGGTGAAGTCACCGAATCCCGAAAACGCAGAGGCTCTTTCCATGGCCATCGCGCTCGCTGAAAAAGAGGCTGCCGATGTCGTGATGGCGACTGATCCAGACTGCGATCGGATGGGCGTGGCAGTCCGCAACGCGCGCGGCGAAATGGAACTCCTCACCGGCAATCAGATTGGCACGCTGATCGCGGCTTACCGAGTGCGGAAGCTGATCAATTTGGGCGTGATCACTCCGAAGAACGCGAGTCGTTGCGCGATCATCAAAACCTTCGTGACGACCGATCTCCAGAAGGCCATCGCGGCAAAACACGGCCTACGCTGTGTGGAGACACTCACAGGGTTTAAATACATCGGGGAAAAACTCGGCAAATACGAGGCGGCGCTGCCGGCTGAATCGCGTGCGAAGTATCGCAAGCTCAGCGAGCACGAGACTCGCACACTCAGATTACAACATTCGACGTACTACGTTGCCGGCGGCGAGGAGAGTTATGGCTACAGCGCGCATGATTTCGTTCGCGACAAGGATGGAAATGCCGCTGTGGTTCTCTTCGCCGAAGTTGCTGCGTGGGCGAAGTCTCGCGGGCTGACGATCGACCAATTGCTCGACGAAGTTTATGCGGAATATGGGTTCTATTGGGAAAAAAACGGCACGCTGACCTTCGAGGGCGCTGACGGCGCGGCGAAGATTGCGAAGCTGGCTGGAGGCTACGCGAAGACTCCACCGAAAGCGATGGACGGGGTGAAGGTCACAGGCGCGAGGGATTTCGCATCGAAGACGTTTAAGGACGTGGAAGGCGATGTGATTCCGAAGGAAAAAATGATCATTTTCGATCTCGCTGATGGCCGCCGTGTGGCAGTGCGACCTTCGGGCACGGAACCGAAAATCAAATTTTACATGTTCGCGCGCCGCGATCCGAAAGGCGCGCGCTTTGAAACGGATGAACTCGCCAGCGTGAAGACCGAGACGCGCGCTTCGCTGGATCGATTGTGGGAATGGATTCAAGCGGATGTGAAACAACGGCTATAAACTTCCCGGTTTGGCGCGCGATTCGCTATGAAGTCGTCCAACTCCAGCAACCTTCATGGCACGTGAAATCCAACTCGATGGCGCCGAAATCTCGGTTGTCAAAGCACTCGGTGCAAGCAGCAGCGAAATTGACGGCGGGACTTTGATCACCCGATGCCAGGACTTGGAACTCGCCGAGATCGTTGACACGCTCAGGGGCCTCATGGCCCAGGGATTCGTGGAAGCCGATTCGAATTGTTTCTACAGCGAGAAGGAGATGGAACAGGTGAATTTCCGAATCAACTCGGGATACTCCAAGGATTTGAAGGAGGCAGTGGACCCGGCTCCGGTGGTAAAAAAGAGCAAGCGGGTGAGGCGCGAGTAGCTTCGCTTGTTGGACTGGCCGAGAAAGGAGCTTGGCAGTCGAGCAGTGGGCAGGGAGTTTCGGAGCGGTGACCGATCATGCAACTCGTTCCAAATTTCTCCGACTCGTACGGTTTTGGCCGTGGCTAGCCGCCGCGACGAGTGGAGGATTGCTGGCCGTTTGCTTTCCTCCGGCGAATTTGGGTGGAATGGCGTTTGTCGCGTTAATCCCGCTTCTGTGCGGAGTCTGGCTGGCCCGGCCACGACGCCGCAGCGGGCTGTTTCGATTCGGATTGGGGTATGTGGCGGGGCTGGTTTTCTTTTCGGTGACGTTTTCGTGGCTCTCGGAATTGGGACCGCTTTATCAATCAAAAGTCCTCCTCGGCTTGCCGCTGCTGCTGGCCGTTTACCTCGCGTTGTATCCTGCCGCATGGGCGTGGTTCGCGGGTTGGATCGTCGGTGAGCAATTTGCGCCCTTGCCTCGACCGGATCCTCTCATGCCTTTCACGCGGCCTGCATTGCTCATGTCGAGCCGCAACCTTGCCATCTCGGTACTCGTATCAGCCGCATGGGTCGGATTGGAATGGGTGCGCAGCTGGATGCTCTCAGGCTTTGGTTGGAATAATCTCGGGGTGGCGCTCCATGCCGAACTGCCACTGATTCAGATCGTGGAATTCACCGGCGTCGGCGGGCTCAGCTTCCTCCTGGTGATGTGCAACTCAATCGCGCTCATCACCGTCCTGCGCCTTCGCGCGGAGATTGGGAGAACTCGGCTGCGGCCGCATTTTGATTTTTCGCTGACGGTAGCCATGGTTGCGCTGACCTTCGGTTACGGCGTCCGGGTCCTGATGCGCGCTGCGAGCGGGCCAAAAAACGGCGTGGTGCTTCACATCGCGACGGTTCAGCCAAATGTACCGCAGGAATGGAAATTCGACCGGGAGCGGACTCCGGAGATTTTCGACCGCATGCAATCACTCACCGAACTGGCGATCCTGACCAAGCCGGACCTTTTGATGTGGCCCGAGGCCGCCGTGCCGGGCGGGATGCTTGGGAACGAGTTTACGAAAGAATTCGTGAGCGAACTGGCTGCGTCGGTGCCGGCGATGCTCCTGGGGACGGACGACATGAATCGCGGTGCACTTGGCGAAGATCACAACAGCGCGGCGTTCCTGCTCGCGGGAAAAGAAGACGTTCAATTTTACGACAAGACCCACCTCGTTCCCTTCGGCGAATACCTCCCGTTGCGTCCGTTGCTCGGACCGATTCTCGGCGATTTGATACCGGGGGATTTCAAGCCGGGCACGAAGACGGGTGTGGTTTCACTCGAACATCCGACACTGAAATTGGCTCCGTTGGTCTGCTTTGAAGACACGCTGGGCGAAGTCGCCCGCGAACCGGTCCGACTCGGCGCGCAACTCCTCGTCAATCTCACGAACGACGGATGGTTCGGCCGCTCCTGCGAACCGGATCAACATTTTGCCAATGCCATTTTTCGCGCAGTCGAAAACCGCACGCCGCTCGTGCGCTCTACGAATACCGGGATTACCGCGTCGGTGGATCCGTATGGGCGCGTCGATCGGTGGATTGAACCGTTTTCGATGGGAATCGCTGTGCGGCAACTCTCAGTTCCGCTGCGGACGACGGAGACTTTCTACACGCGACACGGCGAAGTATTTTCGGTCGCGTGCGCGGCGCTCACGGTCTTGTCGCTCGCCGTCCGATTTGCGAGGCGACGGTCGAGGGCGTGATGCGGACACTCCTGTCCGCAGGCACCACTCAGCGGCGGTCCCGATTCAGCGGACAAGAGTGTCCGCTTCACCGTACTGGCTCCGCTAGCGACGGCGGGACGCCCTCGTTCCGTGATGCGCCACTTCGCCCTCAATGGTTCTCGCCAGCGTCACCTTTGAGAAACTCCACTTTCGCGCTCAGTTCGGGAGTCAGAAAATGGTCCGGTTTTTCGATCTGCACTTTGATTTGCAGCGTGCCTTTCTGTCGATTTGCCTCGGGCGCGATCTCGGCGACACGAGCGGTATAGACTTTGTCCAGATACGCTTCCGGGCTGACGAGGCAGCGCTGATTGAGAAAGACTTTCTGAAGATCCGCTTCGCCAACATCGACTTCGACTTGCAGATCGTTCGGGTCCGCCAGAGCGAGCAGCGCGGTGCTGGGTCCCTTCGTTCCGCCGAAGCTTTGCGGCGATACAAGCTCGGCGGGATCAGCGAGTTTTTCGAGCACGACGCCATCAATCGGCGATTTGATCACGGTCCAGTCGAGCCACACTTGGGCCATCGCACGCGCGCCTTCGAGTTGGCGCACCTGCGCTTCCGCGGAAGCCACGGCCAGCCGCGCCTCGTCTTCCCGTTCAACGGTTTCGTTTTGCGTGAGGCGCAGCTTTTTCACGCGCTCGTAGCTGAGTTTGGCACGTTCGATCGCGACCCGTGCCACTGCGATTTGGCCCTCGAGTTCCGCAATCCGCGCCTGTTGCTCCGCATCATCGAGCCGCACGATGACGTCTCCTTTTTTTACGGCGTCTCCCTTCTTCACGCCGATCCACTTGACTTCGTTCATCGCTCGCGGGCTCACCTCGATGCGCTCGCGATTGATGATGTAACCGCTGACGGTGAGCACCACATCTCCCGGTTTCGCCTCGGATTTCCGCGAGACAGGAAACGCTGCCGGTGCATTCGACGACTTCGCCGCGGCACTAGACCCAGCCTTGCTGTTGGCGGCGCGTTCATCCGGAGCCCAGGGGCGTGCGAAATACAGCGCGACACCGGCGCAGCTCAACACGAGCAGGATGATCAGCCAGAAAGCGCCATGCGATCGCTGTCGTTGGCCCTCGGAAATATTGATGCTCTGCAGCTTTGCCGCGTCCATTTTGGTGAAAGTAACCGGCTTCACACAGCCTTCAACGCCGCGATGACTGGCATTCGCGATGCGCGCAACGCGGGCAGCAGCGCGCCCACAATGCCGACGAAGATTGCAAACACGAGGCTTTGGCCGACGATTTGCGGGGTGATCGTTAGCTCGAAGACGCTTTCACTGAACGTCTGGAAATTGAACGTGCCCGTCTTGTAGCCATTCAGCGCCAGCGACACTGCGCCGCCGACCATCCCGCCCACCAGCGCGAGACATCCGCCTTCGAGCAGAATTGCCGCCACGATCGAGCGCCTGCGAAATCCCAGCACGCGCAGCGTCCCGATTTCCCGCGTCCGGGCACCCACGCTTGCATACATCGTATTCATCGCCGCGAACACCGCGCCAACGGACATCGCCGCTGCGATGAGATTCCCGCCAATCCGGATCGGCGTCGCGGTTTTCGTTTGCTCGGCGTAGTAGCTCACTTCCGGGACCACGCGAACGGCCAGACGGCGATCGGCCTCGAGGTGCTGTTTAAGTCGGGCGGACGCGGCTTCATCGACTGGCCGCGCCAGCACGCTGGCGTAGTTCGAACGGTTGAAAATCGCGCGCGCTTCATCGGCATCGATCCACGCTTCGGAATCGAAAGCGCTGCCGCCCGCGGCGAATTGGCCGACGACTGTGAGTGAACGTGCGCCGAGTTCGATTCGGTCACCCACGTTCATTCCCGCAAAACGATTTGCGAGTCGGCGACTCACCGTTGCTTCGCGATTGCCCGGTTCAAACCAGCGCCCGGCGATGAGGTGAATCTGCGGTCGCAGAACGGAGCCGTTCGGAGAGACACCGCGAAAAATGACGTTCGCTCCGCCGGGGCCGTTGGATCGCTTGAGATACGCCACCACCAGCGTGTCCGCCGAAATCAGAGGTCTGTTCTTTTCGTCACGCGCAATTTCCTCCGCATACTCCATGGCACGCAAATCCGTGAGCGTGATCTGGCTCGTCGATTCGGAGTCTGCGCCTTTGCGCACGATCAGCAGATTGCGCGGATCGCCAGTTGAAGCGGCTGCTTTTTCAAGGCCTGCCGCAAGCGCTTGCATCAGCACCCACACAAATACGACGGCACCGACACCAAGAATAGTCGCGAGCGTGGATCGCCAGCGGATGAATACGTTTCGCAGGCTGTATTTGAGCGGCAGCGCCATTCACGAAGGACCGCGCTCAGCGTTTCACCGGTTCCACTTTTTCCGTCACTGGCGGAGGCGGTGGGGCATCGGAAGGGCTGCTCCCGCCCTTGAACATCTCGCGGCTCATTTTCAGTCCGAATTTTTGCATTTCCGTCGTCTGCTGAAATGCCTGCTGGAGGGCGTTGATTTGATCCGGATTCAGGGCCTTGGTGGCGGATTGCAACACCCGGCGCTGGTAGTCCTGTTCCTGTTGCAGCCAGCGATCCACCGCCGCCTCGTCCTTGAACGCATTGAGCGCGGCAATAGGGTCTTTCTGGCTGGCGCCCGCATCGAAGACACTCGCAGGGGTCTTTCGCCGTTCGTCGCTCATGATGCCGATCAGTTGTTCTTTCTGCGTGGGATCGAGAGGCGCGCCAGCTGAGGTAAATTGCTGTTCGAATTGCGTCATCATCATTCTTTCTCCGACCGACTTCTCGTATTCCTGGAATTCTGTGAACCGTTGCTCGCCGAGAGTTTTCTTCAGCTTTTCGTCATATTCTTTCCGGCTGGCTTCCGCCTTTTCGCCAAGTTCCTTGAGCTTCGCCGGGTCCGGTTCAGAGCCGGCAAACGCGCCAAAGGCGTCGCCGGTGAGGGCGTTCTGGCGATCCGCGAGTAAGCCGATGAGTTGATCGGATTCCAGCGGCGATAACTTCAATCGTTTCGCAAGATCCGTGTACTGGAGTTTCACGACCATTGTCGTCTGTGCGCGCAACATTTTCTTCCCCTCTTCCGTTTGGAACATCTTCGCCATCCCGCCGAACATTCCTTTGTTCCCCGGCGGCGCGTTTTTCGCCGGTTGTTCGGGAGCAGTCGTGGGCGATTCGAATGATTTCGCGAGAGCCTTGAGCTGATCTCGCTCAAGGGTCAGACGCGCGACATTCTCCTTGAGCGGCGCCGTTTCTTCGCGGGCGATTCTCTCCGCCTTCAGTGCGGCGCCGTGTTCGATTTCGATCTTCTTGAGTGCGGCCAACTGCGCATCGCGCTCGGCGATCTGGCGATGGAATTGGAACGCCATTCCACCGGCAATTGCAGTGGAGATTGCGAGAGTGATGAGGAGGAGGCGTTGCATGTTCGTGTTGCTATTGCGGCCGGATAAATGCCCGGCCCATTCGCGCGCTAAATGCGCGCTGTTCGCTGCGCTGCTTGAACGAGTCTTGCAGGATGTTCACTTGATCCGGGCTCAGGCCCGCCGCCGCCGCCCGGGCCATCACGCGCTGCTGGTAATCGCTCTCCCGCTGCTCGCGCGCCTTCAACTCCGTGTCGTTCATGAGCACTGCCATGCCAGGTCCGCCGCCGAGATCAGGGATTTCATTGCTCGGCGATTTCAGCCGCTCCTCGCGCATGATCTCGGCCAGCGCGCTCTTTTGCTCGGGCTCCAGCGGCTGGCTCTTGCTTCGGAAGTTGCGGTCGAAAAAATCGAGTGCGCGCTGGTCGCCCACCGTTTGTTCGTAAGCGGCCAGTTCCGTGAACTTCTGTTCGCCGAGGACACTTTTCAGTTTCGAGTCGTATTCGGCCTTCGTCGCATCGATATCCTTTCGCACCGTCGCGGCGGCGGCCTCATCGGCGCCGTTGCCGGTGAGGATTTTCCGGCCCTTGTCGAGAGCCGCGAAATTGCGGTCAGCGATGAGCTCAGCCACCAATTTCGATTCCTGATCGGTCAAACCCAGCTTCTTGAAGAGCGCCTCGTAGGCGGTCGTGACCATCCGTTCCTGACCTTGCTTCATCATCTTCCGCATCTCCGGATCGTCCATCTGCCTTGCGAAGCCCTGAAACATCCCGCGGAGATCGAACTGTTTCCCGCTGGCTGCGCCCGGCGCGCTCGACGGATTCTTTTTGCCAGCCTCAAGATCAGCGAGAAGTTGCTTGTTCCTGTCCCGCATCTCGTCGCGCTCCCGTTTCAGACGTTCGTTGTTTTCTTTCAGCAGCGCGAGCGCGTCGTCGCTGGCCTGCTTTTCCACGTGCAATTTCTTGAGGAAGGCTTTTTCAGCCGCCAACTCCGCCGAGATCCGTGCGACCTGAGTTCGCAATTCTGAAGCGGAATAGAACTGCGTCACCGCAAACAGGCCGCTTCCGATTGCGACTGCAATCGCGAGGGGGAGGACGAGTCTGCTCATGACGGAACTCTAGCTCGATCCCAGAGTGCGCGTCGAGTCAGCAGCTTGCTTTTCGCGTCGGAAAGCTGAGGGCTTGGCGCGCGCGTCTTCTGCGCAATAGTGGAGCGATGGGCCGCATCATCTTCATCCTCTTTCTAGTCGCCGCGATTCCGTGGGCCATCGCCACGTGGTGGCAAATGTGCCGTTCGCAGAGTGCACGGGAGCGTGCCTGGGTAGCGAGGGTGAGCGTCAGTCTTTGGATGTTCTCGCTCCTCGGCGCGATGGCATTCGCTCTTCTTGCGATGCGCGGGCAGTTTCTGGCGCTGCCGCTTTTTGGCGCTGCCGGACTCGGTGTTCGATACGGCCTCCGGAAAATGAGGGCTCGCATTCGCGATGAAGAAAGCGATCCGCTCAGCCGGGCGAAGCCGCTGAATTGACGGACGCAGCAAATGAGGGAATATCAATTCCGCCATCCATGAAAAATATCCTGCCTTCCCTCTCCGCCGCGCTCGCCCTTCTGGCGTGCGGGTGCAACGCCGAAGAAAAACCCAAGACCGTGAACGAATCCCGACCAAAAGATCTCACCAAGCTCAGCAAAGAGGAACTCGCGAAGCACCTCGACAAGGAAGCGTACTACGTTTGCATCATGGGCGGCACGGAGCGGCCGTTCGCCAACAAGTACTGGAACAACCACGAGCTGGGCATCTACGTGGACGTGATCAGCGGAAAGCCGCTGTTTGCGAGTACGCACAAGTTCGAGTCTGGGAGCGGCTGGCCGAGCTTTTTCCAGCCGATCGATAAATCGGAAATCGTCGAGGAACGCGACACCACGCACGGGATGGTGCGGGTCGAGGTTCGCGCGAAAACGAGCAACGCGCACCTCGGACACGTCTTTGACGATGGCCCGAAGCCAACCGGCCTTCGCTACTGCATCAACAGCGCCGCCTTGAAGTTCATCCCGAAGGAGAAGCTGAAGGACGAAGGGCATGCCGATCTGTTGAAGCTGTTCGAGGCCGAAAAGGACGGCGGAAAGAAATAGGCATTCTGTTTCTTGCGGGTCTGAACGCGAGCAGCGGGCCGTGCGACCTCACCGCACCGGCTTTTCAATTGCGCCTCTTGGTCGGTCTGCTTCATTGCCCCCACCTATGTTGAATGACGGGATTTTTATGAGAATTGCGGCCTTGCTACTCCTGATGAGTGGGGCCGTGCGGGCTGACGTCGTCCAACTGAAAAGTGGTGAAACGAAACGGGGGAAAATTACCAGGGAAACGGACGACGAGATCACGATCGTCGTGAGCGTGACCTCGACCATCAAGGACGATCTTGTCATCAAAAAGAGCGACGTCAAAATGATTGAAAAAGTGGCGCCCGACGAAGAAGCGTGGGCGCCGTACGCCGGCCTGTCACTCGGGCAGGAGTCACTGGATCCCGAGGATTACGATGGGCTGATTGCGGCGCTCAGCACTTACATCGATCGATTTCCCGAAAGCCGGCACGTTTCGGAAGCGAAAGAAAAGATCGAGCGATACCAGCAGGAGTTGAAACGCGTCGAAGCCGGTGAGCTAAAGTTGGACGGCCAGTGGCTCGACAGGGCGATGGTTCTCCAGGAACGCGTTCAAGTCGGGGGACGAATTCTTCTCAGCAGGATGAAGCGACTCGCCAGTAGCGGACAGGCTACCGAAGCGATGCAGATTTTCGAAGTTTTGGAAAAAAACTTTGGCGGCAGCGCGAGCTTCCCGGATGCGGTCGTGGTCGCCAGGCAGATTCTGCCGACGCTTCTTCGCGCGGTTGAAGAGCGAAAAATGCAACTCAAACGTCGCGCCGAACGGGACAAGTTGCGTTTGCAAACCGCCAAAGGCGCGGAGCGGGAGCAGTTGGAGGGCATTTTCAAACAGGAGCAGGCAGCGATGGAGGCTTTCGCATCGGCAAGTGACAAGGGTGGGACCAAATGGTTTCCGCTACAATATGCCACGGAGAAAAATATCTCGAACATCGCGGGGAAAATCTCAGGCGAGGCTACCCGCTTGAACGGTCTTGCTGTCGATAAGATGAGATTGTCGCTGATCGGAGCACAGACAGCGGCAACCGCTCTGACCAATCGCGATCTCCCGGCGGCAGAGAAGGCCCTGAACGATGCGAAGACTGCGTGGGCGAGTAATGAACTCGTAGCGCGCGTAGGCGAGCAGATTGCGGACGCGAAAAAAGCCGAAGCGGCAGCGAAGGCGGCGAAGGCCGCTGCAGCAAAGGCGACACCCGCGCCACCACCGAAGCGCCCTCGCTAACGGCATTCCGCATCTTGAGCGCTCGGTGGGAACGCTTAAGCGCGGATCGAAGTGTACCGCCGCTTTTTCCCGCGCGATGAATGAAATGGCAGAAGTGGATTGGCGAATCAGCGAATCCGGGATTCCCTCCGATCAAATCTTCCGCCACACTCCATCGCATGCCTCGTTCTGCTCAAATCAAACGGAAAACCGGTGAGACCGATATCGGTATCGCTCTGACCATTGAAGGCCGCGGCAGTGGCAACATCTCGACGAAGATTCCGTTCTTCGATCACATGCTCACGCTTTTTGCCCGCCACAGCCTCGTGGATTTGGAGGTGAAAGCCGATGGCGACATCGAAGTGGATTTCCACCACACCGTCGAAGACACCGGCATCGCGCTCGGCCAGGCGTTCGCGAAGGCGCTTGGCGACAAGACGGGCATCCGCCGCTACGGCTGGGCGTATTTGCCGATGGACGAAACGCTTGCGCGGGTGGTCGTGGATTTTAGCGGACGGCCGTTTCTCGAATACCGCGCGCCGCAGGGCGTCGCGAGCGTGGGCAATTTCGCATTCCAACTCGTCGAGGAGTTTTTGCGCGCATTCAGCGTTCACTCCGGCTGCAATCTCCATGCGGAAATTCTTTACGGGCGCGACGCGCACCACATGGCGGAGGCGATCTTCAAGGGCCTCGCCAAAGCCGTGGACGCCGCATGCCAGATCGATCCTCGCGTTCAGGGAGTGCCGAGCACGAAGGGGATGCTGTGAGGCGCAATTGGTGATTCGATTTCGCGCCGAAGCGGTGAATTGAATCTGGTCACTTTCGCGTAATGCTGATTTTTACTCGAAGCATTCTGGATCGGCTTTTCGCCGTTTTTCTTTCCCTGGTGTTTGGCTCGTTCACCGGATGGTTCCTTTATGAGATTTGCGCGGACGAAACTGCGGTGAAACATGCGAACACGACGATCCACGATTGGATTCTGGATCTGCTGGGAAATCTTATGATCGACACGATCGCAGTAGTTTTCGTGTTCTCGGTACTGGGATTGATATGGGCGGTGTTCACTCCACGATGGCTCACTCGATTGCTTGTTTTCTGTGGCTCGCACCTGAAGCGCAGCATTCTGATCGTGGTTCTGATCCTGGCTGGCATGTTGTTGTTTTCCCTTCTGGTATAGACGTCTCACCATGATCGCCCTCATTGACTACGGCTCCGGCAACGTGCGCAGTGTCTTTAACGCGCTGCGCCAGAACGGCGCCGACGTGAAGTTGACTGCGGAACGCGCCGAGATCGATCGCGCCGAGCGAGTGATCCTGCCGGGAGTCGGGGCGTTCGGAGATTGCGTTCGTGGGTTGAAAGAGCGCGGGCTATGGGAGCAGATGCAGGAGACTTTGCTCGATGGCCGTCCGTTCCTCGGCATTTGCGTGGGCTATCAGATGCTCTTCGAGGAAAGCGAAGAGTCTCCCGGCATTCATGGTCTCGGCTTTTTTGGCGGCAAAGTTCGGCGCTTCTGCACGCCTGAGTTGAAGGTTCCGCAGATTGGCTGGAATTCGCTCGAACTCGTGCCGCACGCTTTGTGGGACGGGTTGTCGGCGAGCCCGTACGTCTATTTCGTCCACAGCTACTACCCGGAGCCGGGTGATTCCGGCGTCACCATTGCGCGAAGCACGTATGGCGAGACCTTTGCCGCCGCCGCCGCACGCGCCAACGTCGCGGGTGTGCAATTTCATCCGGAGAAAAGCCAGGCGGTGGGACTCCGCATCTTGAAAAACTTTCTCGCGTCGTAGCGGATTCACGAGCAGTCTTGTCATCGCTCGCGCTTCCCGGCACTGCTTCGTCCCGATGCTCCTCTTTCCCGCGATCGATTTGATGTCCGGCAATGTCGTGCGCCTTCGTCAGGGCAAGGCGGATCAGAAAACCGTTTACTCGGATGACCCCGCTGGTTTCGCCCGGAAATGGGAGGCGGAGGGCGGTGATTGGCTTCACCTCGTGGACCTCGATGCCGCGTTTTCCGGCGAGCAGAAAAATCTCACATCCGTCCGGGCGATCACTTCCGCCGTGAAAATTCCCTGCGAACTTGGCGGAGGCATTCGTGATGCGTCGGCTATCGGACGTGCGCTCGATGCGGGCGTGTCGCGCGTCATCCTCGGGACGAAGGCTGCGGAATCGATGGATTTCGTTCACGACATGGCGGCGAAATTTGGCCGTGAACGCATCGCGGTGGGCATCGATGCGAAGAACGGGATCGTGAGTGTGAGGGGCTGGACCGAGGAAACTGGACAAAATGCGCTCGATCTCGCCGTGCGTGCCGTCGAAGCTGGCGCCGGAACAATCATCTACACCGACGTTGCGACGGACGGCATGCTCCAAGGCCCAAACTTTGCGGAAACCGAACGGGTAAATTGCGCCATTGCGCCGCTCGGCGGAAGGCTGATCGCGAGTGGCGGCGTGGGCACAGTTGGGCATGTCACGCGCCTCGCGACAATTCCCGGTCTTTACGGCTGCATCATCGGCAAAGCATTGTACGACGGCACGGTTTTCCTCGAACAAGTAAAGGCGGGAATGCTCCAGCCCGCGGAATGAGATGCAGCGCTCAGCGCACTTTCACCACGTTGTAGGGTGCGCCGTTTTCCCACGACGGCCACACTCGCCCGCCATCGTCCGTCAGAACTTCCATGTAGTATTCCAAATCCCAATGGGCGGAAATTTCCGACCCGGTAATTGTAGCGGCGAACTGGCCGTCGCCAATCGCGCGCATGGGGAGATCGCGCCAGTCGCGCGTTTGATTGAGCGGACGGAAATGGAGCACCGCTTCGCGCAATGGGCGAACGCTGCCGATTCGTGCCCTCACGGTGAGGTCGCTCCCCGCGTTGGCCGTGGCGATTGGCGTGTGTTGAACGACGGGAAAATCGGTGGGAGGGACTTCGCCCGGAAATGTGCGCGGGGATTTCCCCTCGTCGGGGTGCTGCCGAATTAGCGTTTCGAGCTGGGTGACATCTTCGCGCACTTCAGCGAGCCGGTCTCTCCAATGGCCGCTGTGATGGTGGCCTTGTTTTCGATTATCGTGCGGCCCGTATCCAAAGACGAGGTTGCTGTGGTAAACGCCGTCCGTCAGTTGGACGATGCGCTCCCATGACGCGACAGCATCCTGCATTTGTGCAAGCGCCCGCGGAAGGCGTCGGCTTTCGCCTGTCTTCTCGAAAAAGGCGAGTTCGGTGGCGGCCATCGTTTTCGCCGCGTGATATTGCGCGAGGGCGGCGAGCACCCGGAGGTCGAGTTCTGTCGCGCGAAACTCCGCGCTCGTATCCCGCGCGCGGTCGAGATTCGCAAGCGTCTGCTCACCGAGTTCGCGCAATCGCTGCGCCACTTGCGCCGGCGTCCATTTTCCGCGCAGTCGGCCGGCGATGGCGTCCTCGACGTAGCCGAGGGTATTTTCATCCCACGCGTCGCCGCTCCAACGTGGTGTGGGCTGCCACGAGCGTATCGCATAGAATTGCGCGGAATCACTTGTCGGAGTGCGCATGTATTCCGCGAGCCGGCCGCCGGTGTCCATTTCCGGCCACCAGGACCACTCGCTCGCAGAGGGCAATCGTGCTGCGGTGATGAGCGGCAAGATCTGGCTGGCCGAATGATACGCTGATTCCACTGCGCCCGCGGCATCGCCGAAACGGCGGCGTAGCTCACGCTGCCATATTTCCGCGCCGGTGCCGGGGTTGTAACCGAGCCGACCAAAGGCGAGATTGAAAAACCAGTAACGCTCGAATTCCCAGCGGTAATGCTCACGGGAGCGGTCGGCAAAAATTCGCCAGTTCCCCGCTGGGTTGCCAAAGCCTTTGTCGGACAACGGGGCGAATACCTCGAAACCGTCGCCATCGCCGAGGCGGCAGTTTCGCGCGAACTGCGACGCGTAGGCCGGGTCGCCCCAGAGGAGTAGCCGTTGCGATCCGACGGACCAAAGTTGATACGTCACGCGGTAGTCGCGCGGTTTTTCGAGCATCGAGCCAAAGCTGTAGCGGTCGGTGCGATAGTGCGAATCCACCACGGTCGGGTGATACGGTAGCCCGAGATGCTCTGTCCAAAATTTGGTCGAGACCGTCACGTCGAGGCCGAGGGCGACAGCCTCGCGCGTGGTTTCCGATCGCAGGCCCTTGTAGCGCAGATCCACGCGCACAGGGTGGCCGCAATCGCGAACGGCCTGGAGAAGCGGGCGGTAGAACTCAGTCTGCTGTTCCTCGGCTACTCCCGCCTCGGCATTCATGCGGAACTGCAAGCCATTGATCCCCGGGCACGCAGCGAGAATTTCGCGCAGACCCGCGGCGCAATATTCCGCAGCGGCGACGCCTTCTGGCAGCCCGTGGACGCGCGCCCCCCCCGTGTATTTTGCCACCGGCAGATGCGTCCAGATGCCGAGGGTGAAGTCGAGTCCACGAGCCCGAGCTTGCTCCGCGATGCGTCGAAGCATTTGCAAATTCCGTTGCCGCCTCGCGTCGTCAAGGCCCTCAACACGCACCTGCGAAAAACCGGGGACTGCCACCAGGTGGGCATAGGGCGGGTTGAGGTAGTTCGTTTGGTCGGCGAATGTCAGCGTCAAGTTGTTGAATCGGTTGTGCGCCAGCATCCCGAGGTATGCCTCCCAAAATGCCGCCTCGTCGTACCACTCCTTCTCGAGGTCGTGATTGAACAGATGCACCGTCATGCTGCGGGTCCGGAGGAATGGCGACTCCGTAGCTTCCGCCACTGTGGCGAGCGCATCGCTGTCTGTGGGCGCAAGTTCAATTGCGCGCGCGGCTTCGAAGAGCGCGTAACTCAGCCCGCGAGTGTCGCGACCGGCAATCACGAGTCCGCGCTTGTCCTCCATGCGATGGAGGCAAAGTGACTCGGCCTCACTCGGCAGTGCGATGCGTTTTTCGCGGAGAATCTGGTCCACTACCGCGGACGTGCCCGACACGCCGACGACGAGTGCGCCCCGGCTTCCATCCGGCAATGACCGTTGTCGGCGCGACTCCAAGCCTTGCTGTTTGAGCGAATTTTCGAGTTCGCCCAGCGCGAGTTCCGCGGGGCGTGGCAATTCCCTATCGACTACGATGGTAATCTCGGCGCTTGCTCTTTTTGTTTCGTCAGCCCGTGCCCCGGCAAAAACGAAAAGCCACGGGAGTGTCCAGTTTGCGATGGTGACGACGCCGCGAAGCAGGTCCATTCGCCCTCGTAGCACAGATTTGGTCACCGGCACAAGCGAGCAACTCGTGAGTCGCGCATCCTCGATATCGAAATCCTGTAGCCGCGAAAAAGATGTTTCGCTGGACGGTTCCCACCTCTGGTCACGATGAAAAAATCGCAATATGTCACGTCTTTTGTTGAACAAAAGGCAATCGCCTTCACCAATACTCATCCGTCAGAGCCATCGCAGCGCACTGTGATGCCGGTATCCGTCCATGAAATACATCTTCTGCTTACTCGTCCTTTCGCTCTCTGGCTGTGCGACCCAGCCGCGGGCGCCCCTGACGCCCGAAATCGACCAGGAGCGCCGTGTGGATCACGAGGTTTTCTATTCAAACTGGCTTCGCCCTTCCGTATCGGAGGAGGATAAGGATTTCTTTTATCGCCCTTTTTGGAGAGAACGATGAATTTAGAAGGCGAGGGAACGAATAGCTCAGTAGCGAATCAGCAGGGGGGCGACGGAGAGGCGTTGATAACTACTGTGTAATATGGAGTTTATTACTTAAATAGACACTATAAATTGTGGGATGCCGTTGTTGCGGTGCCACTGCTATCCATCATATAGTGGTGGAGCACTCACAAAACGGCGGCCAAACCACAATATTTTGAAATCGTTGTTGACACCTTCCGCAGATTTCGACATTTCATCACTGTTGCCACTGCTAATTGCTCGTGTGCGCCCCAACCTAACAATGATCCTCATGCATAACCTAATGACAGTGAAGGAGACTGCCGAATATCTCAGAATCCCCCTGCCGACCGTGTACTATCTTGTGCAACGCGGCCAACTCCCCGCCATCCAAATCGGTGGCCGATGGCGCGTAAAGAAGGACGCGCTCGACCGTGATGTGCTCAGAAATGAAGAGGAGGGCCAGCCCACCGTGCTGGTTGTCGATGATGACACAGGGCTGCAGAGCATGTTTAAGCTTTTCCTCAAAAAGCAGGGGTTTTCTCGGATCGTGGTCGGCACGGGAAAAGAGGCAATTGCTGCACTTCAAAAGCAGAAGTTTGAACTTTGCTTCCTCGATCTCCAATTGCCGGACACGACGGGTGACGAAATTTACAAGCAGGCCAAGCAAATTCAGCCCGCGCTTCCCATTGTGATCATTACCGGCTATCCGGATAGCCAGATGCTGGACAATATCCTCAAGCTCGGGCCCGTGACGGTCCTCAAAAAGCCGCTCCTGGTGGAGACGCTCCAGCAGACGCTGACGATGCTCGGCCACAAGCTAAGCGAGAAGCAACAGGCAGCTTAAGACAGCGTGGTCAGAGCGGAGGCTGGGCTTTGTGCCAATCCGTGGATTGCTCGTATGCGTGCGCGATTTGGAGTAGCTGAGCTTCCCGGAATGGCTGGCCGATCAGTTGCAACCCAATCGGCAGTTTTTTGCCCTCTTCTTCCGCGAACCCGCATGGGATGCTGATTCCGCAGGTGCCTGCGAGATTGCAGGCGATGGTGAAGATGTCTGCGAGATACATGCGGAGCGGGTCGTCCGCCCGCTCGCCCGCTTTGAATGCAGGCTCGGGTGAAGTAGGACATACGATCGCATCTACTTTCTCGAACGCCTGCGTGAAGTCGCGGCGAATGAGGGTGCGCACTTTCTGGGCGCGCAAATAGTAAGCGTCGTAGTACCCGCTGCTGAGGACGTACGTGCCCAGGATGATGCGACGTTTTACCTCGGGACCAAAGCCTTCCGCGCGCGTGCTCCCGTACATTTCGAGCAAGTTGCCGCCCGTCGCTCGATAACCGTATCGCACCCCGTCGAATCGCGCGAGATTTGCCGACGCTTCCGCGGTGGCGATTATGTAATACACACCGACGGCGTGCTCGGTGTTTGGCAGCGAGACATCGACGATTTCTGCGCCGAGTGATTGGTATTGTCGAATCGCCGTGCGCACGGCGGCGTCCACCCGCGGATCGATGCCGCTGATGAAGTATTCTTTCGGCATTCCGAGTCGAATGCCGCGAAGGTCACGGCCGAGGAGACTGGTGTAATCGGGAACTGGTTCGTTGAGGCTGGTCGAGTCGAGGGGATCGTGACCGGATATGACGTTCAGCAGGAGTGCGGCGTCTTCCACCGTCTTGGTGAAGGGACCGATCTGATCGAGCGATGATGCGAAAGCAACGAGACCGAAGCGCGAGACGCGGCCATAGGTCGGCTTCAATCCCACGCAACTGCACAGTGCGGCTGGCTGCCGGATGGAGCCACCTGTATCTGAGCCAAATGCCGCGTATGCTTCGTTGGCGGCGACGACGGCGGCGGATCCCCCCGAGGAACCGCCCGGCACTCGTGAAAGATCCCACGGATTGCACGAGCGCGTGAAGGCGGAGTTTTCTGTGGAACTTCCCATCGCAAACTCGTCCATATTGCACCGGCCAAACGGAATCGCGCCTGCCGCGCGCAATCGCGTGATGACAGTCGCATCGTAGTTCGCGGTATAGCCTTCGAGGATCTTCGACCCGCAGCTACACGGTTCGCCATTCACATTGATGACGTCCTTGATCGCAATGGGCACACCGCCGAGGGGCAGATTCACATCAGCATTTTCCGCCTGCGCGCGCGCTGCCGCGTAGTCTCGCGAAATGTATCCGCGGATCTTTGGATCGACTTCGGTGATTCGCGACTCGAGAGCATCGAGAGCCTCGACGGGCGAAAGCTCACGCGATCGGAGTTTGCCGCGAAGCTCGGAAACGGAGAGCGAAGAGAGGGACATCCGGGCTGGCAGGGAACTACTCGATCACCTTGGGGACTACGAAGAGCCCATTTGCCGAACGTGGCGCATTGGAGAGAGCATCCTCGGAAGTGAACCAGTCTCGCGCCTCGTCGGAACGAAACGCATTGACGACTTGGTTTGCATGGGCCGTCGGCTCGACTCCAGTCACATCCACGAGTCGGAGTTTCTCGACGTGCGCAAGCACCTGGCCGAGCTGGCTCTGGAACTTCGTAATCTCCGCGTCGGAGAGGTCCAGGCGCGCGAGTTGCGCAACATAGCGGACGTCGAACTGGTCACTCATGAGCCGCGCATGAGAGCGCAAAAGCGCGGCGGTGGGAAAGGAAAACGTGGCACGTTGCGCGAGAGGAGTCGGTAGTTCTCGCATCCAGTGATGGTGATCGTCCGCGCTCGCGGGAGTGACATTGTGGAAATCTAAGGAGTGAAGCGTTGCAACTTCTTCAGCTCGGGCATAACCTCTTTTCACAAGATTCTCGCGTAACTTCCGAATGATTGCTTCTCCAGATCCCAAAGCCACCTCCGAGACGGTAAACGAAACCAGCGTGGCAGAATGGAAGAAGATCGTTGCCCAATATCAAGAGCCGTCGCTCATCAGGGCAACGTGGCAGATTGTGAATACGTTCATCCCCTACATCGCAATTTGGTGGCTGATGTATTTGATCCTCCGCGAGCCAGTCCGCCCCGGAGCCTACTGGCTCACACTGGGGCTGGCGATTCTCGCGGGCGGTTTCATGATTCGGGCGTTCATTATTTTCCACGACTGCGGTCACGGCTCGTACTTCAAGTCACGGACGGCGAACGCAGTCTGGGGTTTTCTTTCCGGGATGGTGTCGTTGACGCCATTTTTCCACTGGCGCTGGGAGCATTCCCTTCACCACGCCACCTCGGGTGATCTCGATCGCCGGGGCACTGGGGACGTGTGGACGATGACCGTGCAGGAATACCTTGAGTCTTCGCGCTGGCAGCGATTCGCGTATCGGCTTGCGCGAAATCCCGTGGTTCTCTTCGTCATCGCGCCGGTGTTCCTTTTTATGGTCAGGCAGCGCTTTGCATCCCCGAAGGCAAACTGGCGGGAGCGCCGTTCGGTTTGGTGGATGAACCTCGCGCTGCTCGCTGTCGCCGTGGGCATGAGTCTGGCATTTGGCTGGAAGACCTACCTTCTGCTGCAAGTCATCGTGATGGCGGTCGCGGGTTCCGTCGGTGTGTGGCTCTTCTATGTGCAGCACCAGTTCGACGGCGTTTACTGGGCAAGAGGTGACGATTGGGATTTCACGGATGCAGCTTTGAAGGGGAGTTCGTTCTACAAACTGCCGAGAATCCTCCAGTGGTTTTCCGGCAACATTGGCTACCACCACATCCACCATTTGAGTTCGCGGATTCCAAACTACAACCTCGAGCGTTGCCACAATTCGCACCCGCTTTTTCAGTCCGTGGAACCGGTGACGCTCTTCACCAGCTTGAAATCGTTTACTTTCAGGCTGTGGGATGAGCAGAAGAAAAAACTCGTCGGGTATCGTCATCTTCGGGAGGTCCGGAAGCAGCAACAGCAAGAGGCTTCGATTGCGAGGAAGCCCGACAGCGAGAAATCCAGCGCACCATCACGTTGATGGATTCTTGTTCAACGAGCGCTGCGTTGCTCGCTGAACGTCGAGAGGAGTCACTCTTTTTTCTCGGGAGCGTTTTCGAGGATCGGCTGTCTGGCAGCCTGAATGGCTGCGACGTGCTTCGCGATTCCGGCGATCGCTTCACCTCCGATGTGGATTCCAAAATCAATCGTCGCTGTGTGTCTGGCCCCAGGCGCGAGTTTTGGAACTCTGCCAAGCTTGCGTTCGATTCGCCTGTTGTTCGGAAAATTGGTGCCGGGTTCCAGTCCCGTAACATAGCCGTCCGCCTCGGATGTTGTGTTCTTCCACAGCGTCACGAATGGCAATTCGCTCACCGAAAATCGCATTGAGACGGCGCGATCCTTCGCCTTGTTTTGCAGAGCGATGATGGTCTGGCCTTGAGCGTCGGCGATCGGATGCAGGCAATAGACTTGCTCGATAAACCCGCGCGTGGGAGCGGCGTACCGCGCATAATCAGCGACCGATTTTCCGGCATGATCGTTGAACGGGATCACACGCGCCACCGGTGCCAGGAACGTGGAGCCGTCTTCGAGCAACGGCCGCCCGAAGTTGGTGTGGTAAAGAAGCTCGAATTCCTGCTCCTCGGCGCCGTGGTTGGTGACAACGTCGGAAATGCGAATCGTGTCGGAGTTTGGCTCCGTGGAGATTTCCGTCTGCAATTCCAACTTCGGACCGTAGAACATTCGCTCGTCAACGCGCCCGCGCACACGAATGCGGTGCGGGGGTTCGGGGTCCACAATGACTTCCACCTCACTTGCCGGAATGTTCCCGATTTTTCCATGAAGCGTAAGCTCCATGGACGCCTCGTCGCCAACGTTATTGATAAATTTGTCCGTGCCGGGATGTCCGTTGCTCTCAAGTCCGCAGCGCACGAGCCATTCATTGAATCCCTCAAGCCATCCCAAGCCACCGCGACTTTGCAGATTGATGTGACGCGGATGCACGATCTCCTTCACGGGCGAATCCCAGCCGAGCCGCACGTCGCCCATGGTCACGGAGAGCACGCTCATGCCTCGCGTGGGAACCACGGTGAATTTCAGCCGTCCATTGTCCACGACGATGACATCAACGCCTTCCTGTTTTCCTCCATGAAGCGTCATTTTCTGGATCGACCAATTCGGACTTTTCGGTGTCGCTTTGCGCCCTGACATCTCCCACGAATCAAGCCGGACATTGTCCCGAACGCTGAGCAAGGTCGTACGAAGAGTTTCGGCGGCGGGAGTTGTCGGTGGGGATGCGGTGAGGACGGCGAGCATGAGCCAATGTTTCATGGGGGTGGTGGGGGAATGGAGCTTCAGCACGAGGTCGTTTGGAAAGGCGACTCTTTCTGATTTCCCGGAGAAATACGCCGGAAAAACTGAGCAGCGCAATGTTCAACGGGCAAAACGTCGAACCCTCGGCGACTGGAATAATCGACGATGCGGTGAAATCTCTGTCATCCCAAAGGTCGTACTGGTATTCCGCGCAGCGATTTGGATATTGAAAGATGCGTCCAATATGGAATGTGGCGTGATCGACAAATCTTTTTTGTCGTTGCCGCGGATAAAACCGTCTAGCAACGCGCGCCGCTCTAGTTACGCGACATCAACGAAATGAAGAATCAGGGACTACCGCAGAAACAAGGACTTTACGATCCGCAGTTCGAACATGACGCGTGTGGCGTCGGGTTTGTGGTGCATATGAAGGGCAGAAAATCGCACGACATCATCGAGCAGGCGCTGACGATTCTGGAGAATCTCGATCATCGCGGCGCGTGCGGCTGTGAGGCAAACACCGGCGACGGCGCGGGGATTCTGATGCAGATCCCACACAAGTTTCTTTCGAAGGCCACCGCGACTCTCGGCATCAAACTTCCCGAACCCGGCCAGTATGGAGTTGGCATGATGTTCACCTCTCCCAAAATGGAGGAGCGGGAAAAAAGTGCGCGCATCTTTGAAAAGATCGTCGCCGAAGAGGGGCAGGTAGTCATCGGATGGCGCGATATTCCGACGAACAACGGAACAATCGGCAATTCAGCCAAGGCCAGCGAACCGCTCATGCGCCAGGTGTTCATCCAACGCGGGGCGGGCTGTGCAAACGATCAGGCGTTCGAGCGGAAGCTCTACGTAATTCGCAAGCGCGCGCATAACGAAATCAGGACGCCGGGGCTCGATTCCTTCTGGTACGCCTCCAGCCTCTCGTGCCGCACGATGATTTACAAAGGAATGCTGATGCCGGTGCAGGTCGGCGCGTTTTTTCCGGACCTGCACGATCCCGACATGGAGACGGCCCTGGCGTTGGTGCACTCGCGTTTCAGCACGAATACGTTTCCGAGCTGGGAGCGCTCGCATCCGTACCGCTACATCGCGCACAACGGCGAAATCAACACGCTGCGTGGCAACATCAACTGGATGCATGCGCGGCAGGCATTGTTCGAGTCGGAGCTTTTCGGCGAGGACATCCAAAAGGTGAAGCCGATTGTGAACACGAACGGTTCGGATTCGGCGATGTTCGACAACTGCCTCGAACTCCTCGTTCTCGCCGGGCGCTCGTTGCCGCATGCGGTGATGATGATGATTCCCGAGCCGTGGACCGCGCACGAGTCGATGAGTGACGAGAAGAAAGCGTTTTACGAGTATCACTCCTGCCTCATGGAGCCGTGGGATGGACCGGCATCGATTGCGTTCACCGATGGCTCGATGATGGGTGCGGTGCTTGACCGGAATGGCCTCCGTCCGTCGCGCTACTATGTAACGAAGGACGACCTCGTGATCATGGCGTCCGAGGCCGGTGTGCTGCCGATCCCGCCCGAGCGAGTGGCGCTGAAGGGCCGTCTGCAACCGGGGCGCATGTTCCTCGTGAATATGGAGGAGGGACGCATCGTCGCGGACGATGAAATAAAGAACAAAATTGCCGCCGAGCATCCGTATCGCGAGTGGCTCGACCGCCACATGGTCGAACTGGCGAAAGTGAAAGACGCGCCGGAACTCCCCGAACCGGACCACAAGACGGTGCTCCAGCGCCAGACGGCATTTGGTTACACGTTTGAAGACCTCCGCATTCTGCTCGCGCCGATGGCCAATGATGGCGTCGAGGCAGTCGGCTCGATGGGAACGGACACGCCACTCGCGGTTCTCTCCGACAAGCCGAAGCTCGTTTACGAATACTTCAAACAACTGTTCGCGCAGGTGACGAATCCGCCAATCGATTGCATCCGTGAGGAACTCATCACCTCCGCTGAGACGACGATCGGCTCCGAGCGCAACTTGCTGAAGCCCGAGCCGGAAAGCTGTCATCTCATCGAGCTCAAGACGCCGATTCTCACCAACGAGGAATTGGCCAAGCTGCGGCACGTGGCGGAGGGGGAATTCAAGTCGATCACGATTCCCATTCTCTTCAAGCCCAACGAGGGCGCGAAGGGCCTCGAAAAAGCGATGGACGAGATTTGCGCGCAGGCCAGCCGTTCCATCGCAGCGGGCGTGAATATCATCATTTTGTCCGACCGAGGTATCAACAAGGACAACGCCGCGATTCCCGCGCTTCTCGCCGTGTCGGGCCTGCATCATCATTTGATTCGCGAAGGCAAGCGCACGCGCGTTGGGCTCGTGCTCGAGTCGGGTGAACCTCGCGAGGTGCATCACTTTGCCACGCTCATCGGCTATGGCTGCGGGGCCATTAACCCATATCTGGCCTTCGAGACGCTGGACGACATGATCCGGCAGGGGATGCTGGTGAAAGTCGATCACAAGACTGCTTGCAAAAATTTCGTGAAAGCGGCGACGAAGGGTGTGATTAAGGTTGCATCGAAGATCGGGATCTCGACGTTGCAGAGCTATCGTGGGGCGCAGATTTTTGAGGCGGTCGGCCTCGACCAGTCTGTGGTGGACAAATATTTCACGTGGACGGCGACCCGCATTCAGGGATCGGACATGGAAGTTCTCGCGAAGGAAGTTTTGATCCGACACGCGCACGCATTTCCCGACCGGCAGGTCAACGGCAGCACGCTCGACGTCGGCGGCGAATATCAGTGGCGCAAGGACGGCGAAGCGCACCTGTTCAGCCCGCAGACGATTCACACGCTGCAAAAAGCGGTGCGCACGGGAAGCTACGACGCTTACAGGCAATACGCGGCGCTCGTAAACGAGCAGACCCGGCAGCGCTACACGTTGCGCGGCATGTTGGATTTCAAAAAACGCGAACCGGTGCCCATTGAGGAAGTCGAGCCCGTCGAAGCGATTTTGAAGCGCTTCAAGACCGGCGCGATGAGCTATGGCTCCATCTCGAAAGAGGCCCACGAAACGCTGGCGATTGCGATGAACCGCATCGGCGGAAAATCGAATACGGGCGAGGGCGGCGAGGATCCCGAGCGCTATACGTGGACGAACGAGCGCGGCGATTCCAAGAACAGCGCGATCAAGCAGGTCGCGTCCGGGCGCTTCGGCGTCAACAGTTTGTATTTGGCGAAAGCGCAAGAGCTGCAAATCAAGATGGCGCAGGGCGCAAAGCCCGGCGAGGGTGGCCAGCTTCCCGGTGGCAAGGTGTATCCATGGATTGCGAAGGTGCGCTACTCGACACCGGGCGTGGGGCTCATTTCACCGCCGCCTCACCACGACATCTACTCGATCGAAGATCTCGCCGAGTTGATCCACGATTTGAAGAATTCAAATCGCGAAGCGCGAATCAGCGTCAAGCTCGTGTCTGAAGTTGGCGTCGGCACGATCGCCGCAGGCGTCGCGAAGGCACACGCAGACGTGGTGCTCATCAGCGGGTTCGACGGTGGGACCGGCGCGTCGCCGCAGACTTCCATCAAGCATGCCGGCATTCCATGGGAGTTGGGCCTCGCGGAGACTCACCAGACGCTCATGCTGAACAATCTCCGCAGCCGTATCGCGGTCGAAACGGATGGACAATTGAAGACGGGAAGAGACGTGGTGATCGCCGCGCTGCTCGGGGCCGAAGAATTTGGTTTCGCGACCGGGCCGCTCGTTGCGCTCGGATGCATCATGATGCGCGTGTGTCACCTGAACACCTGTCCGGTCGGTGTGGCCACGCAGGATCCGCGTTTGCGCAAGAACTTCACCGGCGATCCGCAGCACGCGGTGAATTTCATGACCTTCATCGCGCAGGAAGTTCGGGAAATCATGGCGCAACTCGGCTTCCGGAAGATCACCGACATGATCGGTCGCACCGAGGTCATCGAGGCAAAGAAGGCTGTCGATCACTGGAAGGCGAAGGGCCTCGATTTTTCGAATGTCCTCTATCAGCCGCCCGTGGGCCCCGAAGTCGGGCGCTACTGCCAGATTCCGCAGGATCACGGTCTCGAAAAATCGCTCGACCTCACCGTGCTGCTCGATCTGTGCAAACCCGCCATCGAGCGCGGGGAGAAGGTGAAAGCGATACTGCCGATCAAGAACGTGAATCGCGTGGTCGGCACGATTCTCGGCAACGAAATCACGAAACGGCACTGGAAAGGTCTCCCGGAGGATACCGTGCATCTGCATTTCCAAGGCAGCGCCGGGCAGAGTTTCGGCGCGTTTATTCCGAAGGGAGTCACGCTTGAACTCGAGGGTGATGCGAACGACTACGTCGGGAAGGGGATGAGTGGTGGAAAAATCATCATCTATCCTCCGGCGGGTTCGACCTTCGTCGCGGAGGACAACATCATCGTCGGCAACGTTGCCCTTTACGGCGCGACGAGCGGCGAGGCCTACATCCGCGGAATGGCTGGGGAGCGTTTTGCTGTCCGGAATTCTGGCGTGAACGCGGTCGTCGAAGCCGTCGGCGATCACGGTTGCGAATACATGACCGGCGGAAAAGTCGTTGTGCTCGGTCCGACCGGCCGCAATTTCGCCGCAGGAATGAGCGGTGGCATCGCGTATTTGCTCGACGAGAAGGGCGACTTTGCCACGCGCTGCAACATGCAGATGGTCTCGCTGGAAAAGCTCGAGGACAAAGAGGAAATCTCCGTCATCTACGAAATGATAAAACAGCACGCCGACTACACGAAGAGCCAAAAGGCGTTCAAGATCATCGCGCTCTGGGACGAGATGGTTCCGAAGTTCGTGAAGGTAATGCCGAAAGATTACAAGCGTGTGTTGCAGGCGCTCAAAAAAGCCGAGGCCGCCGGTCTGAGCGGCGATGACGCGCTGAATGCAGCGTTTGAAGAGAATGCCCGCGACGTGGCGCGCGTTGGGGGTGGATAATGACGTGCGCGAAACAAAACCTGTACAACCCGAAGCGATGGGACTTTTTTCCGTAGGCTGCCGCATCGAAAATCACAGCGACCCGAAAAAGACCGCCGTCATTCCGCGCATTCCCGTGGACACGGGCAGCGAGTTTACGTGGATTGATGCAAAGACGCTCGAAAAGATCGGAATCGAGGCACGCAAGAAAGACCTGCGCATCCAGATGACCAACGGCGAAGTGATTACTCGCTCGGTCGGTTATGCGGTCCTTAAGGTCGCGCAAAGCGAGACGACAGACGAGGTGGTCTTCGCGCAGAAAGGCGACCTGCTCCTCCTTGGCTGCCGTACACTCGAGGGATTAAACTTGCGAGTGGCTGCGCGGCATAAACGTCTCGTCGCCACTGGACCGATTATCGCAGCGACGATGGTGAGACCTCGATTCGACCATCCCAGAGCGTAAAGATCACAACACCAAATGGGAAAACCAACCGGCTTCATCGAATATCTCCGCGAACTCCCCGCTGACCGCCAGCCACTCGAACGCATTCGCGACTGGGGTGAATTTCACCTGCACATGGCGGATGACAAACTCCGTTCGCAAGGGGCGCGGTGCATGGATTGCGGTATTCCGTTTTGCCACACCGGCACGCTCATCAGCGGCATGGCGAGCGGATGTCCGATCAACAATCTCATTCCGGAATGGAACGATTTGATCTACCGCGGCCTGTGGCGCGAGGCACTCGATCGGCTCCACAAGACGAACAATTTTCCCGAGTTCACGGGCCGGGTGTGCCCCGCGCCGTGTGAGGGATCGTGCGTGCTCGGTATCAATGCGCCGCCAGTGACGATCAAGAATATCGAGGTCTCGATCATCGACCGAGGCTGGGAAGAGGGTTGGGTTCGCGCGGAGCCTCCTGCGAAGCGCACCGGAAAGAAAGTCGCCGTCATCGGTTCCGGCCCCGCCGGTCTTTCCGCCGCGGCGCAACTTAACAAGGCCGGGCACCTCGTGACCGTCTATGAGCGCGACGACCGCCCCGGTGGGCTGTTGATGTACGGCATTCCAAACATGAAACTGGACAAGGAGACAGTCGTTCTCCGCCGGATCAAACTGATGGAAAGCGAAGGAGTGAACTTCATTTGCAACACCGCCGTCGGGAAGGATCTGCCCGCGGACAAATTGATGAACGACTTCGATGCGGTGGTGCTCTGCACGGGAGCGACCAAGCCGCGTGATCTTCCGGTCGAAGGGCGCGCGCTCAATGGCGTCCATTTTGCGATGGATTTTCTGACCGCAAACACGAAGGCCGTTCTCAACAAGAAAAGGAACGGCGACTTCATCGGGGCCGCGGGCAAGGACGTCGTCATCATCGGCGGTGGTGACACCGGCACCGATTGCGTGGGCACGGCGATGCGCCACGGTTGCAGCAGCCTGGTACAGGTCGAAATTCTTCCGAAACCGCCGATGGATCGAGCGAGCGACAATCCGTGGCCTGAATGGCCGAAGGTTTACAAACTCGATTACGGCCAGGAGGAAGCGGCGGCCAAATTTGGCGCCGACCCGCGCGTGTATCTCACCACCGCGACTCAATTCGAGGGCGACGCGAATGGTCACCTGAAAGCTGTCCATACCGTGCAGGTGAGCTGGGGAAAAAATGAGAAAGGCCAGTTCATTCCGAAGCATGTTCCCGGAACTGAGAAAGTCCTGCCGGCGCAGCTCGTGTTGCTGGCGATGGGATTCCTCGGTCCCGAGCAACCGCTTCTCGACGCGCTTGGCGTGGAGCGCGATGCGCGCAGCAACGTGAAAGCCGAGTACGAAAAATACGCGACGAGTATTCCCAAAGTCTTTGCTGCGGGTGATTGCCGCCGCGGCCAAAGCCTTGTGGTTTGGGCATTCAATGAAGGACGCGGGGCCGCTCGCGAGTGCGATCGATTTTTGATGGGCGCTACGAATCTTCCGTAGTAGGCGCCTTTTGCTCTCTCGTCGCCAGACATGCCACGGCCGCAGGCGATGAAAAACGGATTTCCGCTTTCCAAATCCGCGTCATTTTTGCGTGGAAAGGTTGCACGAAGCTCTGCGGCATGTTGTCGTGCGCGCGAATTTTTCAAAACGTACCCATGAACGCACCCATTCGTATCGCAGTCACCGGCGCCGCCGGGCAGATCGGCTACTCCTTGCTTTTTCGCATCGCCTCGGGCGCGATCTTCGGTCCGGAGCAGCCGGTGATTCTCCATCTTGTCGAAATCGAACCCGCCTTGCCCGCACTCGGCGGCGTGGTGATGGAACTCGAAGATTGCGCATTTCCGTTGCTGAAGGGTGTGGTGCCGACGGCGGATCTCGACGAAGGCTTCCGCGGTGTGAACTGGGCGTTGCTCGTCGGAAGCATACCCCGCAAGCAGGGCATGGAGCGGAAGGATTTGCTGGGCATCAACGGCAAGATTTTCATTGGGCAGGGGCGCGCCATCGAAAAGAACGCGGCGTCTGACGTGCGTATTCTCGTGGTTGGCAATCCATGCAATACGAACTGCCTGATCGGAATGAATAACGCGAAAGGCGTGCCGGAGGATCGATGGTTCGCCATGACGCGCCTCGACGAGAACCGCGCAAAGACGCAGATCGCGAAGAAGGCAGGCGTGGATGTCAGTGCGGTGAGCAACCTCGCGATTTGGGGCAATCACAGCTCGACGATGTATCCCGACTTCTACAACGCGAAGATCGCCGTCAAGTCGGTGCCGGAGGTGATCACGGACGAGGCCTGGTTGAAGGGCGAGTTCATCAGCAGTGTGCAGCAGCGCGGCGCGGCGATCATTAAGGCGCGCGGGCTGAGCAGCGCCGCGAGTGCGGCGAATGCGGCGATCGACACGGTGCGCTCGCTGGTCACGCCCACTGCGGCGCGCGACTGGACGAGCGTGGCGGTTTGCTCGCGTGGTGACTACGGGATCGAGAAGGGGTTGATCTGCAGCTTCCCGATTCGTGTGTCTTCACCCGGAAAATGGGAAGTCGTGCAGGGCCTGCAACTCAATGATTTCAGCCGGGGTCGCATCGACGCGACGGTGAACGAATTGAAGGAAGAGCGTTCGCTCGTCGCGGAGTTGATTCCGGCGTGACGGTCGAGCAACAAGGACGACCTCGCGCTGGCGATGCGCCGGCTATTTCAACGTCTTGAGATATTGCAGCGTCTGCGGGATTTGCTTCTCCGCATCGGGATGCTCGTCCTCGATGAAGTAGTGCTTCACGCCTGATTTCGCCGCCGCGGCGAAGACTGCCGGCCACTGTACCTGGCCCGTGCCGAGCGCGACGCTCTGATCTTTGGGCGCGTGCCCGGTGTAAACTCCGGTGCGCGCGCCTTTCTGGATGTCTTTCAAGTGCATGAGTTGCCAGCGGCCGGGGTACTTGTTGAGGAATTTCACCGGATCCGCGCCAGGATGGACGACCCAGAACACGTCCATCTCGAACGTCACGAATTTCGGGTCCGTCTTTTCCATCAGCACGTCCAGGAAGGTTTTCTCGGAGCCCTCGGCGACCGGCTTAAATTCATAGCCGTGGTTGTGATAGGCGAATGTGATGCCTTCCTTCGCAAACGCTTCGCCCCACTTATTGAAATCAGCAGCGGCTTTTTCGGCGGTGTCCGTTCCGAAAAATCCGGGCACGTGCGTAATCCACGGGCAGGCGGCGTATTTCAATCCGAGCGCCTTCGCGTCCGCGACGCACTTCGGCAGGTCCTTGCTCAGTGCGTCGTATTGTAGGTGCGCGCTGATCGGTTTCAATCCGCGGGCAGTGAGTTCCTTCAGCAAATCCTCGGGTGTCTTTCCGTAAGTGCCGGCGAGTTCGACTTCCGTGATGCCGAAGGCTTTCACTTTGTCGAGTGAACCGGGCACGTCTTTGCTGAACGAATCGCGAAGGGAATAAAGTTGCAGGCCCGCTTCGCCGGCGAAATCTCCGGCGAGTGCGGTGGCGGTGAGGGCGGCTGCGAGGAGGAGGTATTTCATTGCGGAGAGGATGGTGGAGCGATGGGAAGCGGGGCAAGTGAATCGTTCCTCGCAACCGTGTGTCGGAGGACTCAACGCCTTCGGCACCTTTTTTTGTCCGCGTTCGATCAGACCTCTCTCACTCGCTCACCCGAAGCACGCCATCGCTGAGGATCCTCGCTCTCAAACCGCCATTCCCCTCCAGCGCCTTCTCCGCACCTTCGGCAAATGCGGTGTTCATCCAGTGGCACGGGGCGCTTTCCTGAGTTCCGATGAAACGCACGCCCTGCAATTCAAACTCGACGCCGATGAGCGCGTTCAAGTCCAGGCCCTCGGTGATGATGTTGCGCCGGAAGATGCCCGGCGACTTGTCGTGGATGCCGAACTGCTCGCACATCCGGGTGTATGTCTCCCATGCGAAGAACGTGATCTGCCCCTGATAGTCGTCCTTGAAGTCGAAAAAGCGATCGCCCTCGATGCCGGAGCCCGCGACGCAGCGCGCTTCGGGAACATCGACCGTCGGGTTCGTGCTGGGCGGCTTGCCATGATGTCCGAAGAAATTATGGCCTGGGCTGATGAAGATGTGCCGGATGCGCGCGTTCACACGCGGAGCTTGCGTCGGAGCGCGTGAGCGCACAAACGGAATCCATGTCACACGCCGCGGTGTTGCTCGCCGGAGGAAAATCGTCGCGCATGGGCCACGACAAGGCCGCGCTAATCGTCGGTGGCGAGCCGATGTGGCAGCGCCAGCTCACCACGCTGCGCGCGACTGAACCCGCGGAGCTATTCATCTCGGGACAAACAAGTGGGCCGTATGCGGAGTGCGGCGTCGAAATTCTCGCCGACGAAATTTCCGAGAGCGGCCCACTTGGCGGCGTAGCCACGGCCTTGCGCCGCTGCACAAGTGAGCGATTGCTGGTCCTCGCCGTGGACATGCCCGCGATGACAGCGGACTTCCTTCGCACACTTCTCGAACAATCGCGCTGCACTACGATGGGCGTCGTCCCGTTCGTAACCGCCGACGCAAGGAAGCGAGCACGCATCTCCTCCTTCGTTTCCGATGAGGACCGTGTGCATCCTGAACCACTCGCCGCTGTTTATCCTCGCGCCGCGCTTGTCATTGCCGACGAATGTCTTCGCGCCGGTGAGCGAAAGCTGGAAGCCTTCGTGCACAAACTTTCAGCGAGGCAGTTCGTGAGCATGCGTCCCGTTGCGGAGAATGAAGCGGCTCTTTTTACGAACTGGAACGAGCCGGAGGACGTCCGGTAGCCACCGGTCAGAGGCTGAGGAAGTTTTTCAGCAGCCGCTTCCCTTCGAGTGTGAGGATGCTCTCGGGATGGAATTGCACTCCGTGGATGGGAAACTCGCGGTGACGCAGCCCCATGATTTCCTGTTCCTCGGTCCACGCGGTGATTTCGAGACTCGCCGGGAACGTCTCCCGTTTCACCAGCAACGAGTGGTATCGCGTTGCTTCGAAAGGCGAGGGGAGGTCGGCAAAGACTCCTGTGCCGATGTGGTAAATTGGCGAGGTCTTCCCGTGCATGAGCCGGCCGGCGCGCACCACGTCGCCACCGAAGACTTGCCCGATGCTCTGATGCCCGAGGCACACACCGAGCAGCGGTGTCGTCTGGCCGAAGCGGCGGATCACTTCGCACGAAATGCCCGCTTCGTTTGGCGTGCAGGGACCGGGCGAAATGCAGATTCGCTCCGGCTTCAACGCGGCGATTTCGTCGGGTGTGATTTCGTCGTTGCGCTTCACGAGAGGCTCCGCGCCCAGCTCTCCGAAATATTGGACGAGGTTGTAAGTGAAGCTGTCGTAGTTATCGATGACGAGAAGCATGCGCGCTGTGATTGAGGCTCAGCCTTCGGGATCGTCGCAAAACATTTTCACGGTGCGTGCGCCTCTTTTGCCCGCGCAATCGCGGCCATCATCCCCATCGCCTTGCTCACGGTCTCGTTGTATTCGCCCTTGGGCGTGCTGTCGGCGACAATGCCGGCGCCAGCCTGGACGTAGGCTTTGCCGTTCTTCAAAACGACGGTGCGAAGCGCGATGCAGGAATCGCTGTTGCCATCGAAGCCGAAGTAACCGACGGCCCCCGCGTACACGCCGCGTTTTGATTTTTCGAATTCGGCGATGACTTGCATGGCGCGCACCTTCGGCGATCCGCTGACGGTGCCGGCGGGGAATGTGGCCCGCATGACGTCGTAGGCGTTGCGATCCGGCCGCAAGCGGCCCTCTACATTGCTGACGATGTGCATCACGTGGCTGTAACGCTCGATGATCATAAAGTCGTTCACCTTCACGCTGGCGAATTCACTAGCGCGGCCCACGTCATTGCGTGCGAGGTCCACAAGCATCAGGTGTTCGGCGCGTTCCTTCGGATCGGCGAGCAGATCAGCGGCGTTCGCCTCGTCTTCCTCGGGCGTTGCGCCCCGCTTGCGCGTGCCGGCGATGGGGCGGATTTCGATTTTGCCGTTCACAGCGCGGACGTGAACTTCCGGGCTGCTGCCGACCAGCGAGAAGCCCGTGCGACTCGCGGTGGCGGGGAAATTCATGCAAAACATGTAGGGTGAGGGATTCACGAGACGCAGCGCGCGGTAGAGCGTGAGTGGATCGCCGGTGTAGTCGGTGGCGAAGCGCTGCGAGGGCACGAATTGAAACACGTCACCCGCGCGGATGTATTCCTGTCCGCGCGTGACCATGCTCATGTATTCCTCGCGAGTGGTGTTGCTTGTCGTGTTGGCCGGGGCAGGTGGGGGCGTGATCGGGAAAAGGGGGAGCTGGCTCGGACGCGCAAGTTTGGCGGCAATGTCGGTGATCGTCTTCACCGCACGCGCGTAGGCGGCCTCGGCATCGTCCTCGATCAGCGCGTTTGCCACGATGCGGAGCCGGCGCTTGAGGTGATCGAAGATCAGGACCGTCTCGGCGATCACGAAGAGGGACTCCGGCAAACCAAGTTCATCACGTTCGACGGCCGAAACGCTGGGCTCGAAAAAGCGCACCATTTCGTATCCGAGAAATCCGACCGCGCCGCCGGCAAAGCGCGCGCGCAATTCCGGCGGCTCGTCGGGAAGCGGTGCGTAACGGTAGCGCGACATCAGTTCTTCGAGGTCCGCAAGTGGGTCGTGTTGCGTCTTGAAGCATCGCGTAATGCCATTCTCCGTGATGCTCACGGTGGGGCCGTTGCTCTCCATCACGGCGCGCGGGCCGACGATGACAAACGAATAGCGGCCAGTCTGCTCGCTCTTCTCGACGCTTTCGAAAAGGAAGGTGTAGCCACCATCGTCGAGCTTCGCGAAGGCTCCGACGGGTGTTTCTGCATCGGCGATCAGCTCGGTGAACACGGGAACCAGGTTGCCTTGCCTGGCGAGTTCCCGAAACTCGGAAGGCGTGGGTGTGAATTGAGAAATCATGTCTGGTCAGTTGCCGTAAATTTTCGCCGCGTCGAAGAGCGGCTCCTCCTCGATCGGTTTGGGCAGACCTTGCGAGTCGAGTTCCTGGAAAAAGCACGACTCATAGCCCGTGTGACACGCTCCTCCGGTCTGCTCGACTTCAAAAAGCAGCGTGTCTTTGTCGCAGTCCACAGACCAGCGCACGACGCGCTGCGTGTTCCCGCTCGTCTCGCCCTTGAGCCAGTATTTTTGCCGCGAGCGGCTGAAGTAAACCATCAATCCTTTTTCGAGCGTCATGCGGATGCTCTGCTCGTTCATCCATGCCATCATCAGAACGCGTTTGTTTTTCGCGTCCTGCACGATGGCAGGGATGAGTCCGTCTGAGTTGTATTTGAATTGGCTGATCATTGGATTGCTCGAGGTGAAAAGGAAAAGGCCCGACGATTCGGTCTTTGAATCATCGGGCCGGAAAAGGCGACGCACGGTGGCGACGACCGCCCCGCCGGAGCGGCGGAGCTGGCCCGTCTAGGGATGCCACCAATGCAAAAATGCTTTCATGCGCCGGCCCAGATAGATGGGACTCCGCAGCACGGCAACGGAATTTTTTCGCCCGGAAGAGGCTGCCGTGAACTGAAAGGCACGCTTTTCGCTCTATCACGCTTGAATCAAGCCCATGACCGAAACTAGTTCCGCCCAACCGCTTTCTTCGGAAGAGCAGGAGCAACTGCAACAGACCGTCGAGATGTTCGAGGTCATTACGCAGGCGAATCCTCAAGACACGCAGAGCCTCGAGATTTTGAAAGAGGCGTTTGGAAAACTTGGCAAGCAGCCGGAGTCTCTCGCCGTGGCGCGAAGGCTCGGTGATGCACACATGGAGCTTGGAGAATATTCCTCCGCACTGTTGGAATATGAATACATTTTGCATCGGGACCCCGGGAATACCGACATCATCGGGGTGCTCGGCGAGATTCAACAACGGCTGGCGGCGACAGCGGCGGAACAGAAACCGGCTCCGACTGGCAAGGCGGGGATCAATGTGGATTTTCGCAGCGTGGTTGCCGAAGGCGGCAACCTCATGGCGACGAAGAATACCCAAAGTGCCGAACGGGTATCACTTCGCGGCTCGGTGGATGGCGCTGCGGTTGCCGCTCAATTGGAAAGATCCGATGACGGGAATGATGCGCTCGCGAAGTTCCTGGGCCAGTACCGGCTGGTTGCCGAAGACCTGGTGACTCCCGCCCTCATGGCGATTCGAAAGAAGAATTCTTCGCGGGCCGCGGGAGAGCCCGCTGCGTCATTGATCGACGAAATGGTTACGCGAGGCGGAGTCGATTTGGATCAACTGCTGTGTGGAATGCTGGACCGGGCAAAATGCGCGTTCATCCCACTCGATTACTACGACGTAGATCGGCAAATCGTAAAGATGTTGCCGGAAGCCATTACGCTGGGGCGGCTCATTCTCCCATTCGACATCGTCTCCCGCACGATGATGATCGCACTCGCGAATCCGTTCGATGCGGTCGGGAAGGACGCTGTCCAGCAGCTCCTCGACTACAACATTCAGTGGCATCTCGCATCGCCCGCAGCGGTCATCAAGGTGCTCAACGAAACCTTCCGCCGCCAATAGTCCGCCATGAGCATCAAATCCTTCGGTGAACGAATCGCGGATGTCCTGATCGAGGACGGCCTGCTTTTGGCGAGCCAGCTCGCGGAGGCCAGTCAACTCCAGAAGAAGCAGGGAGGCCGTCTGCTGAAGATTTTGACGGACAATAATTTTGTCACCGAACAGGACATGGTGATCTCGATGGGACGCTGCCTCGATACGCCGCCCATCAATTTGACGAAAGTCCGGGTCCCCGAGGACGTGGCGGCGCTTGTGCCCAAGGAAATGGCGCGCGCGTACAAGCTTTCTCCCGTCTGCAAGCTTGGCTCGAAGCTCTTTGTCGCCATGGCGGACCCGCTGAACGTCCTGGCTCTGGACGATATTCGTCAGCGGACGAAGCTCGAGGTGGTCCCGATGATCACCACCGAGCGGGCGGTGCTCGAAGCACTCTCCGGCGTCGGTCAGTCCAGCACCACCATGGATCAGGTGCTGCGGGACGCCGCTGCCGCCGCTGCTGCCGCCGAGACGGTGGAGGAGGTCAAGGTTGCCAAGCAGGAGATCGATCTCGATCAGATGGCGGCGGACAGCGAGGACGCTCCAGTCGTCAAGATCGTGAACCTGATGCTCGTCCAGGCGATCAAGGAAAAGGCTTCGGACATTCACATCGAGCCGTTCGAAAAGGAGATCAAGCTCCGCTACCGCGTGGACGGAGCTTTGATCGAAGCGACGTCGCCGCCAAAGAATCTGCAACTTCCAATTGCGTCGCGCATCAAAATCCTCGCTGGACTCGACATTGCCGAGCGCCGTCTCCCGCAGGACGGTCGGTTCCGCATTCGGGTTTCTGGCAAGGAAGTGGACCTTCGAATCAGCATGCTCCCGACTGTTTACGGGGAGAAAATCGTTATTCGTCTGCTCGATAAAGGCGCCCTGAGCGGGAGCATCGAGAACATGGGTCTCGACGACTATACGCTGGGCATTTTCAAGAAAGCCATCGACGCGCCGCACGGCATGATCCTCGTGACCGGTCCCACTGGCTCGGGCAAAACGACGACTCTTTACACAATCCTCAGCGAACTGAATAACCCGATCTACAACATCGTCACGGTCGAGGATCCGGTAGAATACCAGCTCGCCGGCATCAACCAGGTCGCGGTGAAGAGTGACATCGGTTTGGATTTCGCCGGTGCGCTCCGCTCGATCCTCCGTCAGGACCCTGACATCGTGATGATTGGTGAAATTCGAGATAACGAAACCGCGGACATCGCGGTGAAGGCCGCTCTCACGGGGCATCAGGTGCTTTCCACACTGCACACCAATGATGCCGCCGGCGCGATCACTCGTCTCGACGACATGGGTATTGAGCCCTTTCTGATTTCATCCTCGGTCATTCTCACGTGCGCGCAGCGCCTCGTCCGCCGCGTCTGCCCGAACTGCAAGGAAGAGTTCCAGCCGGAGCCGGAGATTTTTACGAAGCTTGGAATCGAGAACGATGGCGGCACGCTTTACCGGGGAGCCGGTTGCAGTCGTTGCAAAGGCCGCGGTTACGTTGGCCGCGCAGCCATTCTGGAAGTGCTGCCGGTGAGCGAGGCCATTCGAAGATTGGTCATCAAGCGTGCCAGTGCCGCGGTTGTCAAAAATCAGGCGATCAGCGAAGGCATGAAATCGCTTCGGATGGTCGGCATTGATAAGGCGAAGCAAGGCGTCACGACGCTGGAAGAAGTCCTGCGGGTGACCAGCGAAGATCACTAAGCTGTGAAGCGGACACTCTTGTCCGCTGTGTCGTAATCACACGCCAGAGCGGACAGGAGGGTCCGCATCACGTGATGGGCCGTCTTTACATTCCCGGCGCTTTGCGTGAAGAACGCATTCATGGGTCTGCTCGATCACCTTTTCCGGCACAAAAGCGCGATTCCAGAGAACCGCGCTATCCCGCAATCGTCTGGCAGCGCGGGTGAGATGCCCAGCGGCAGTGTTCGACCTGAGCCGAAGCCCGCACCACCGGTATCGAGAAGTCTCGGTGCCGTCGCCACCGCGATTGGTCTTCACCCGGACCGCGGGATGCCGGAGGTATTTGAAGTGTCGCTCGACGATCTGCTTCGGCGCGCGCCGCAGTTATGTGTAACGCCGGGACGTCACGATCCATCCCGTATCGTTCGAGTACCCTCCGCGGAAATTGCCGATGGCATTTCGAAGGGCCGCGCCGAACTTCCGCTGGCGCGTTTGGTCGCACTTGCTCCGGATATTTTCCGATCGGGGCCGGACGATTCGACTGATCCACGGGTTCTGCTTCCGTTGCAGAAACTGTTGCAGCAAATCGGAAGTCATGCCGCGGAGGCGAAGAGGGATTCATCACCGGATGTTGGAGTTGAGAATGTCATTTCCGGTTCTCAGGAGACTTCCGATATGGCCATTCCATTTGCGGATGCCGGAGCGGCGCAGGCTCCTGTGGAAAGGGAGATCATTCGTGCGCATCTTCCGTCGATCTCATGGGGTGGTGTGGCAGAGCACGAGGTCGCATCGCCCGTCGCGGAACAATCCACGGCGTCTGTCAGTGAGACGACTCTTGAAACGCCGACAGAGCCGATTGAGCCACCACGCTCACCTCCCGCGTCTGAGACCCCGCAAGCGGATCTCGCGCGGTCGTCACCGGAGACTCTTGCTCCGAGTCCACCGCAGGACGTCCACGATTTCGTCCCCGCGCCGATTCCCGATTCGGTGGAACTGCGAGGGCAGACCGCCGTGCCGACACCCGGCGCTGTTGTCCTCGGTGGAAGCAGCGTGTCAGGCCGGGCAGAACCTAGCCAAATTCTAGCGCCGAAAGTTCCTCTCGCACCGTCTGCCACGCCTTCCATCATCCTCGCCCCGGTGAGCACGGAGGTGGGAGTCACAGTTCCTGTTCAGCCAGTGGAGCAGACTGCTTCGAAGCCCTCCATCGCCGGGCTCGCTCGGACAGCGGCGGAGCCCGCAGAACGGGTCTCCTCCACAACCAAAGGGCATCTCGATCCCGCTGCCGTTGCTGCCGAGGTGGTCGCCCTGCCGGGAGTCCATGCGTGTGTGATTACCAGCGGACGAGGGACTGTGCGAGCCGGCCAATATCCCGCCGGGCTCGATGCAGAATCGTTGCGCGCGCTTGCAGTCGAAATTGGCAATTACGCGGACGCCCGTGCATCGCGATTGCACATCGGCCGCGTCGAGAACACCACGCTGCATCGCGGCGATTGCGAGATCGCTGTTTTTGTTCGCGAAGGGGTCTGTCTCAGCGTGGTCCTCGATCCGAACGGCTTCGCTCCTGGCGTGAGGAAGCAACTTGTTCGGCACGCCGAATTGCTCGCCGGTGCGCCGTGACTTCGTAAACCCGAGCAACTCGTCGTCTCGTGCCCACGATTGATTACCACGCAAAGGAAGTCCTGCTTCGTTTCGCTGCCGCCGGCCCGTCTGGCGCGGGCAAGACGCAAGTCCTGTGGAGACTCCACGCGGACCTTCCGCATGAGATGCGAGCGGAACTCTTGATGCGCCCGATTGGCGCTGACCAGGTTGTGAGTTTTGATTTCACACCTCCCGATCTCGTGCCGATTTCAGATTATCGAGCGCGTTGCACATTGTTTACGGTGCCGGGTCGAATCGTCGAAGAAGCGGTTCTCCAGCGGGTCATGAATGACCTCGACGGCATTCTTTTCGTGGCCGATTCGCAATGCGAGCGCGTCGGCGAAAATGTCGAAGCACTGAGGCAACTCGTATTGGTGCCGGGCCTTTCCGAAGTGCCCATGATTTTTCTCTACAACAAGCGCGACCTGCCGAATGCCGCGCCGATGGAATACCTTGACCAGGTGCTCAATCGTCTCGGCGCATCGCGCTTCGGCACTGTCGCGACCACGGGTGAAGGACTCGCGCCCGCGCTCTCGGAATTGTCCCGGCTCGCGCTCCGCTGAAGTGAAGCGGACACTCTTGTCCGCAATGCAGTGAATCTGCGGACAGAGTGTCCGCGTCACCTTCTACTTCAGCCGCGCGAAGATCGCCTCAGCATCGTAAACGCAGCCGCCCCAAGTTCCTCCACTGGCACTCTGCAACGCCGCCCACAGGCGGGTGTCGTCAGGGAGAGCTGAGTGCGGAGCGAGATCCGCGCGCGATTCACGGCTCGCGAGGATGCGTGCGCCATCGGACGGATCGAAGGTGCGTCCGTCCGCCCCGGTGAAATCCACCCGCCCTTCCATTTTCACGCGATCGATGACGATGCGAATTTGATCTCCATCCCGCAGCTTGCCGAGCGGCCCTCCGGCCAGCGCTTCGGGACCGATGTGGCCGATGCAGGCGCCCGTGCTGACGCCGCTAAATCGCGCATCGGTCAGCAGCGCGACGTGTTTGCCAAATGGCAGATACTTCAAGGCGCTCGTAATCTGGTAGGTTTCTTCCATTCCCGTCCCCATTGGTCCGATGCCCGCGACGACCATCACGTCGCCCGCGGCAATGTGTCCTTCGCGAATCGCTGTGACTGCTGCCAACTCGCTGGTGAAAACCCGAGCCGGTCCCTCCTTGCGATAGGCGCCATCAGCATCCACGACGGAGGCGTCGATGGACGTCGCCTTTACGACGCTGCCCTCGGGCGCAAGGTTCCCGATTGGAAAGATGAGCGTACCCGTGAGACCGCGGGCCTTGGCCCGATCGGGCGGGAGGATCACGTCATCTGGATCGATGCCATCGAGTTCGCGGAGCAGAGTGCGGAAACGCGCGCGGCGTTCGCTTTTCTCCCACGCGTCGAGGTTCTCTCCAAGCGTGCGGCCGGTCGAGGTGAGCACATCGCATTCGATCAGCCCCAAGCGGCGCAGATGAAGCATCACTTCCGGCGTGCCGCCGGCGAGAAACACACGGACCGTTGGATGCCCGATGGGGCCGTTGGGCAGCGCATCAACGAGGCGCGGAGTTGATCGGTTCGCAGCGATCCAATCTTCCACCGTGGGTCTCCGCAGCCCGGCGGCATGAGCAATGGCGGGGATGTGCAGCAGGAGATTGGTCGAGCCGCCGAATGCGGCGTGAACAACCATCGCGTTGCGGATCGACGCACCGGTAAGGACATCGCGGCTGCGCACACCACGCTTTTCCAATTCGACGACCGCCTGTGCGGAGCGGACCGCGACGTCGAGCCAGACCGCTTGTCCACTCGGCGCCAGAGCAGAGTGGGGGAGCGCGAGCCCGAGCGCTTCGGCAACGACCTGCGATGTCGCCGCGGTCCCGAGAAACTGGCAGCCACCGCCGGGTGATGCGCAGGCGCGGCAGCCGAGTTCCGCGGCTTCCCGGAGCGATAGCAGGCCGTGTGAGAAACGTGCGCCGATGGTCTGGATTTTCCCCGCATCCTCGCCTCGGGTTGGCGGCAGCGTCACGCCGCCCGGAACGATCACGCCCGGTAGATCGCGCGCGCCCGCCAGCGCCATCATCATTGCCGGCAGACCTTTGTCGCAAGTCGCGACGCCGAGGATTCCTCGCCGCAGCGGAAGCGAACGGATGAGCCGCCGGAGGACGATGGCCGCATCGTTCCGATATGGCAGCGAATCGAACATCCCGTGCGTGCCCTGCGTGCGCCCGTCGCACGGATCGCTTACCGCGCCGGAAAACGGCACGCATCCCATCCGGCGAAACTCACGCGCAGCGGCTTCGACCTGCATCGCGATTTCCCAATGCCCGGTGTGATATCCGAGTGCGATCGGTTTGCCATCAGCCGCGCGCAGACCTCCCTGAGTGCTCAAAATGAGGAATTGCGAACCCGCAGCGGTGGCCGCTTCCCAACCCATTCCGACATTCTGTGTGAGCCCGAAAAGATCGCCGCTCGGCGCGGTGCGCAGCATTTCCTCCGTGAGAGGGAGCGCGCCTTGCGGGCCATCCGCGCGCGTGCGGATCCGAAAAATCTCCGGGTCAGCGGAGAGGAAATCCGCCGCCATCAAGTGAAGAGCGCCACGCTCGCAGTGTAACCGTGGACGAAATTCCTCCCGCCGACAGGTCCGATCTCGCCATTGCAGAAGAAGCCCGTGCTCGGGTGCGGGGTAAAAATTTCCGACAAGACATCGGCATCATGATTCGCCGTGCCGAAGAGCCCGCGCCCCCGGCCGCCACAAACAAAGAGCAGCGAAGCGAACGGCTTCGTGCCATCGGCGGCGAGCAATTTCGCGAGATGCCGAATGTCTTCGTCGGCGGCTTTCGCATCGCGGAGCTGGTATTGCAGCGTCTGGCCAAGCCGCGGATGCGCGCCCACAGCGACCGCGCCGCTTGACTGGTCGGCGCCGAGAATGTTGCGAATGAGAAAATCGCCCCGATGAAATTCTTCCCGGTATTCCGTCATCGCGAGCCCGGCGAAAAGATTGCCGCGAGCTTTCGCCTTTTCCGCCGCTGAGAGCGATTGAAATGCCTCGTCGAGCACCTGGCAGGCAGGGCGCAAGCCGAGCGACTGAATCACGTTCTCCTCCACGCCGGTTACCGGCAGCGCTTCACCGATGGGCCGGCAACCCTGACTGACGAGCGTTTGAATTTTCACGCCGCCCCTGAAGCCGACCGCAATGCCGCCACCGTCGATCAACTGGTGATCGCGGAACACAAAAATCTCATCGCCGGATCGTCCTCCGCTGCCGAGGCCGCCAATGCAGGGCGTGCCAGGAAATGCCTCAGTCCAAGTGTCGAGCCACTGTTCAGCCGGGACGCTGACAGGGTCCGCGAGAAGCACCCAAGCATCGACGTCCTCGCCACCGGCAGCGTTGCGCCATTCGTCCGGTGAGTCCCATGAAGGTGCGCTGCTCGCGGAGAAACTGAATGGAACAATCTTCGTTTGAGGCAAATGCAGAAGCAGAAGCGAAAAACCGCAGGCGTTTTCTGCCTCGGCGCCCGTCCCGACGAGGCCCGCTCCACTACAGCCAACCACCAGCGGGATGTGCCCGTGGACCTGGAGGATTTCGAGGAAGTCTTCAAGGTGCGGCCGGTAGTCGGGTGAACAAAAAACAAAAGCGCAACTGGCGCGGCCACCGGCCTCCTGGAGAGCCGACTGCGCCGTTTCAGTGACGAGCGACTCGGAATACTTCGCGAGAATGAGGCGCGAGGCGGCGGCGTTTGGCATCGCGTAAAGATAAGGGGTGAAGTGCCTGCGTCAGCAACGGAAAAGATGGCTTGCCGCGTTACGGCGTCCTGCGTTGTGTTGCTGGCTGCCGACTGTGGAAATCACGTTTGAATCGATGAAAAAAATCATTTTGCCAGCCGTCGTCTTTTTCAATGCGGCGATCCTGATCGTGCTTTCGTCCTGCGGAGTAAACACGACCGTGGTGGCGGCGCCTCTCGCAAAAATCGACGTTTCCAAACTGCCGCAGCAGTCGAGGGTGGTGGATGATGTGATTATCCCCGTGCCGAGTGAAATTTTCGGGGTGCTGGACAAACTCGGCAGACCGCGGTGGGTCGAGGTCCTGCGCCCGGTCAAGGGTGTGGCAAAGCCGTTTGGTGACCAGTCGCAGGTCGCGCTTTATCTTGGCACGGTGATCGCGGAGGGCTTCGTTGCGGTCGAAGCGGAGGACGCCGATCAGGTCCAAAAAATCGGACGCAGCGTGCTGAGCCTCAGCGAGGCGCTCGGCGTGAGCAAATCGGTGAAGAAGCGCGCCAATGCAATCATCGACGCTGGTGACAAAAAAGAGTGGAGGCTTGTCCGGCAGGAACTCGATGGTGCGTTGAGAGAAGTGAAGGGTGCGATGGCGGAACTCGGAAGCGAGCAACTTTCCCAACTTGTCAGCCTCGGCGGATGGTTGCGAGGAACCGAGGCTCTCTGCGAGGTCGTGAGCCGCGATTATTCGCGCGATGGCGCGGATCTGCTGCACCAGCCGGTGTTGTTGGAATATTTTGACGAGCAGTTGGACGGGCTGAAGGCGCGCTCTCGGAAGAACCCTCTCATCGGCAAGATTCGGACGGGTTTCAAAGATATCCGACCGCTGATCGGACTCACCGATGGCGCCGAGATTTCCGCAAAGTCCGTCCACGAAGTGCGGGCGGTTACCGCCGGACTCGTGAAGGCGATCCAGACCAAATAATTTTCCCAAGGCAGTGACCCGGTACCTATTACTTCTCGCCAGTCTTCTGTCTCTCGCGGGGCAGGCTCGCGCCACGGTGGATGATGCGCTTTCGTATGTGCTCGAAATCGCGCAGCCGTACATCAAGGAGGGTTTTACCGTGCGCGAAGATTATTGGGGCGGTGATATGGCTGTTGAGCGGCCCAAGGCGATTACGCATCAACTTTTCAAGGGCAACGAATACTGGTTTTGGATCGGCACGGACGTGAAATCGGCGCGCATCTCGGTGCACGTCTATGACAGCGAAGGAAACCTCTGCGAGGTGGAGACTCGGCAGAAAGGCCCGTTCGCGGCTGCCCGCGTCGTGCCGAAACGCTCGGGGACTTATTATGTCATCGTCGAAGTCGAGAAATCGCCGCGTGAGCGGACGCACTGGGGCATGGCCTACGGGTTCCGGTGAGGCGGAACTCCCGCGATGAGCGAAGTCCAGACTTTTGAATTCGAGAGCGCGCGCGTGCTCGGGCAGCTTTTCCTGAACGACCTCGGGAATCTCCGTGCGGTCGAAGAAGCGCTGGGCGTCAAAATCACCACGCGGGAAGGCTGGCTGCGCGTCGAAGGCGATACCGCCGCTGTGGAGACGACCGGGCGCATGTTTCGCCAGCTCGAAGACGCGCGGCGCGGAGGTCTCAACATTCGCCGCTTCGAGTTCAATTACGCTTTGCGCACCGTGCAGGAGCCGGATTCGGTGGGGCTGGATGCGCTCATTGTCACAAGGATCCAGTGTTCGCCGAAGCGCCCCCCGATCATCCCGAAGACGGCGATGCAGCGCACCTATATCCAGACCATTCAGCAGCACGACATGACGTTCGGCATCGGCCCAGCCGGCACCGGCAAGACGTATCTCGCGATGGCGATGGCGGTCGCCGCGCTAAAAAAAGAGGAGGTCCATCGGATCATACTCACGCGTCCCGCCGTGGAAGCCGGTGAGGCGCTGGGGTTCCTGCCTGGCGATTTGAATGAGAAGATCATGCCCTACTTGCGCCCGCTCTACGATGCGCTCCATGACATGCTCGAGGCCGATGAAATGCAGCGCTTTTTCGAGCGCGGAGTGATCGAGGTGGCGCCCCTCGCCTACATGCGCGGGCGCACGCTGAACCACGCATTCGTCGTCCTCGACGAGGCGCAGAACACGACCAGCGAGCAGATGTTTATGTTTCTCACGCGCCTCGGCACGGAGAGCAAGGCAGTCATTACCGGCGATCCCACGCAAATCGATCTGCCCAACAACAAGCGCAGCGGGATGGTCGAGGCCCTCACCGCGCTCCGCAATGTCGAGGGCATCGCATTCTCGCGCTTCAGCGATCGTGACGTAATCCGCCATGACATCGTCCAGCGAATCGTGACCGCGTACCGTGAACACCGCGGAACGGATGTGAAGAAGTAGAGCGAGGCCACACAGTTTGTAGCGCGCAAAGCCGTGTGACGGGTGGATGGAACCGCTGATTTAATCCGCGGAACTTCCTACCACGGATTTCGCGGATGACGCGGACGGAACATTGTTCGGAACCTACTCTGGGATTCTTGGAGGCGAGTCTCTCGATCGCGTTCACCATCCGCGAAATCCGCGGCATCCGTTTACCACTTCGATTCAATCAGCGTTGCTCTAAAACGGAATATCGTCTGGTTGCGCGTCGAGATCGGGATCCGCGGGCGGCCTTGGGGGTGCGACGGGAGCCCGGCGCTGCGGAGGAGCGCTGTGGCTTTCGCCGGAGGACGCGCCACCACCGCCCGCTCCGCCTTCGCGGCTGCCGAGCAGTTGGATGTTGTCGGCGACAATTCGGATTTTACTGCGCTTCTGGCCGGTCTGCTTGTCATCCCACTGGTCGAGCTTGAGGCGGCCTTCGACGAACAGCGGCCGGCCTTTCTTGCAGTATTCGCCGATGATTTCCGCCACGCGTCCGAAGGCTTCAATGTCCAGGAACGTGACTTCCTCGCGTTTCTCGCCCGACTCCGTCGTGTAGTTGCGGTTCACCGCCAGCCCGAATTCCGCGATGGCAGTGCCTTTGGGCGTGTACTTGATCTCGGGGTCCCTCGTGAGGTTCCCCATAAGCATGACCTTGTTGAGGTTTGGCATGGTGGTGCGGCGGTGGAGTGCTGATTTTCCGGGAGAAAGGCGTCGCGATTAGGCGGCTTTTTTCTTGTCGCTCAAGCGCGTGTAGTGCTGGCGATACACATCGTCGTCGAGCTTGAATTTCGTCTTCAGCCGATCGAGCCCGGCAGGCTCGGTGCTGAAAACGAAGTTCACGTAATACCCGCTGTCGAGCTTGCCGGTGTTGTAGGAAAAGTGGCGCTGATCCATCTTTTGCACGGATTCGACTTCGGCTCCTTCGGCAGCGAAGTCTTTTTCAAGGCGTTCAATGATTTTTTGGGAGCTGTCTTCCTTGCCCCGGAGGTTGAGAATGAGGAGTCCTTCGTATCGGTATTTCATGATGGTGTGGTGGTGGTTGAATTAAAGCGGGTCATCGCGGAGGGCAGGTCGTGGCTCTGCGCAAACTGAATGGCCTCGACGGCACGGTTGAGAGACTGCTCAACGAGCGAGCGCTCGTCCACGGCAAATCTCCCGAGCACGTGGTCCGTGGCGGCGCCAGGCTCCGCGGAGCCGATGCCGACTCGGAGCCGCGGGATGGATGGCGTGCCGAGATGATCGAGGATGCTCTGGAGGCCATTGTGGCCGCCGGCGCTGCCTCGCTCGCGGAGCCGCAGGCGTCCCAGCGGGAGCGCCATGTCGTCGAGCACGACGAGAACGTTGGCGGGCTCGATTTTGTAAAATCGAGTGATGGCGCCAACGCTTTCACCGCTGAGGTTCATGTAAGTTTGCGGTTTGCAGAGCCAGACATCGCCAGCGACGGCGACTTCAGCCTGCCATTTCCGATCCGCCCGGAATGAGGCGCCTGCCGCAGCGGCCAGACGATCGAGGATCATGAAGCCGATGTTGTGGCGAGTGCCCGAATACTCCCGGCCGGGATTGCCCAAGCCGACGAGGAGCCGGAACGTGGGACTCGTGGGAGCCATTCATCCGGGCGGCGGAGATTACTTCTTCTCGGGCTTCGCAGCCTTGTCGGGTTTCTCAGCCTTGGCCGCTTCTTCGCCCTCGGCTTTCTTCTCCTTGATGACTTCGGGCTCGGCAGCCGCGGCGCCTTCCAAGGCCACCGGCGCAGCAACTTCTTCGACCGCAGGCGCGGCACAATGGACGACGCTGGTATCGGGAGCGCCCGTGGCGACGACGCCGGACGGGAGGACGATGTCTTTAATGTGAATGGCGTCGCCGATTTCGAGCTTCGAGACATCCACAGGGATGGAATCGGGAAGATCCTTCGGCAGACATTCGACGGCGATGGAACGGAGAAGTTGTTCAAGGATGCCGCCGGCATTTTTCACGCCGCTCGACTCGCCCAGGCAAATGACCGGAACAGTCGTGTGCATCTTCTCATCGGCGCGCAACGCGTGGAAATCCACGTGCAGGATATTGCGCTTCAGCGGGTGATGCTGGACGTCCTGGATGAGTGCGAGGGTCTTCTCGCTACCGGCGATTTCGAGATCCACGAGGACGTGCTCGCCGGCAGACTTGCCCAGGGCGGCGAGGAGATCGCGCGCATTGAGCTGAAGGTTCAGCGGCTTTTCGAGGTGCCGTCCGTAGATCACCGCGGGCACGAAGCCGGAGTTGCGGGTTTTCTTTGCCTCGACGGTGCCGACACCGCCGCGGGATTGTGCTTTGAGTTGGATTGTCCTGGCCATTGCTTGTGCAGCTACTGCTGTGGTTTTGGTTTGTGGTTACGTTCCGGGGATTTGGAACAGAGAAGAAACTGATTCGCCGCCGTGGATGCGCTTGATGCCCTCGCCAAGCAATGATGCGACGCAAATCGGCGTGATTTTGATCCCGTTGCCGTCGCGCACGGGAACGCTGTTCGTGCAAACGAGCTCCGTGATTTTCGATTCCTTCAATCGCTGGAGGCCCAAGTCGCTTAATACAGCATGGCTCACGCACGCCATGACTTCGGTGGCGCCGTATTCATGGAGCAGCTTCGCCGCGGCGGTGAGGGTGCCGGCGGTTTCGGTGAGATCATCGACGAGCACGACAGGCCGGCCTTCCACTTCGCCGATAAGGCTCGTCGCCGCGACTTCGGTCGGGCTCTTGCGGCGTTTTGCCACAATCGCGAGGCTAGCTTCCAGCGCCTGCGCGTAGGCATTCGCCATCTTCAGGCCGCCCACGTCGGGCGAGACGATGACGGGATTTTGCAGATTCTTCGACTTGAGATACTGGATCATCACCGGCGCTGCGAAGAGATGATCTACGGGGATGTCAAAAAATCCAGCGACCTGTTGCGCGTGAAGGTCCATCGTGAGCACGCGATTCACGCCCGCGGCCGTGAGCAGGTTCGCGACAAGTTTCGCCGTGATGGGCACGCGCGGCTGATCTTTTCGATCCTGCCGGGCGTAGCCAAAGAATGGGATGACTGCCGTGATCCGATCCGCGCTCGCGCGCCGAGCGGCATCGACCATGATGAGTAGCTCCATCAGGTTTTGATTCGTCGGCGGGCAGGTGGGCTGCACGATGAACACGTCGCGGCCACGGATGTTCTCGTTGATCTTCACCATCGTCTCGCCGTCCGGAAACGAGTCCACTGTCGCCTCACCGAGCGGGACCTTGCAATACGCCGCGATCCGGCGCGCCAGTTCGCGATGCGCGGAACCGCTGAAGATCTTCATCTCGATGGTTGGGTGATTTTGCATCCGGCGAAAGGGGCGGGGACTCTAGGGGTGAGCGTCTGAAAGGCAACCCGTTTTTGCCTACCGAGTGAGGTTCTTTCGGCAGCTCAGTAAGCTCTGCCAAAATCCTACGAAGCGATGCAGACGGGCGCTTTCGCCATGAAATGGCGCGAGACGACCGCAAAGTGCCGAACCGCCCGTGACGCCCATCGCCCGGCACCCTTGAACGCGCGAATTCAGTTGCCCCTCACCGGCTGCAACTTGGGGTACCTGTTCAGTGTCGCATTGCGTACGGATTCTAGGGGTTCAGTTACCGCCTGGGGCCATGCCCTTTTTGTGATGGTATCGCTTTTAGCCCATGCAGCCTCCATTGCGATCAGCTTTCGGTAAATTTCCACGGCTTGGTCCTGCTGATCGTTGAGCCAAAATGTGAGCGCCATCGCGCATAACGCCGCCGGGTTCTTGGCATCGAGGGACAGCGCCTTGTCGGCGGCCTTCGAGGCGCGGGGGAAATCCTTTTGCTCCGCGAGACTCAGGGCGGCGCGGCCCCATAGGGTTACATCGTCGGGGAGGAGCTTGAGCCCGTAAGCGCGCAGGAATGCGGCACGCTGCGGCAGCGCGGTGTCACGCTTCTCAGGCTTCTTCGCGGCGTCCTCGCGCAGAAGCTCCCCAGCGAGGAGGACGTGCGCGAGCGGTAAGCTGGGATCGTAGCGTAGCGCAGATTCGAGACCCTCCTTCGTCCCCGAGTCTCGCTCGCGCTCGGCGATCTGGCGACAAGTGAAGCGGGAATCCGGCGTGAGGGTCCGTTCTGTGGCCGGCAAAGCTATCCATCGGGCAAGCCTTGACCACGCGCCGTCTCCCGGTGGAGGTTCGAGAAGGATCGCGCGCTGTGCATCCGCCGGGATGAGGTGCAATTCACCGTCGGCATCAAACTGCATCCCAGCGACGGCAGAGGCGCGCAGGAGCATCCACTCGGGCACAGGAACGGGCGGATTTTGAAGTTTCGAGACGTCCCACACCCGAGCGGTATTGTCACCACTCGTGGTGACGATGCGCGAGCCGTCCAGGCTGAATTGCGCGGTTATTACTTTGCTTTTGTGGCGCAACGGTTCGCACAGCGCCTTGCCTGTGAGCGCGTCCCACACGCGCGCGGCGTTTGCGCTCGCTGTGACGATGCGCGTGCAGTCCGCGCTAAATTGTGCGCTGCTTACGTAAGTCTTATGGCGGAGCGGCTCGCCCAGCGCCTTGCCTGTGGCCGCATCCCACACCCGCGCAGTCTCATCCTCGCTCGCTGTGACGATGCGCGTGCCGTCCGCGCTGAATTGCGCGCTGTTTACACCGTCCTTATGGCGCAGGGGCTCGCCCAGCACTTTGCCCGTGGCCGCGTCCCATACCTGCGCTTGCCCGCCCCCAAGAGGGTTCCTGCTCACGGTCACGATGCGCCTGCCGTCGGGGCTGAATTGCGCGCTTTGCACGATCGTCTCGTGGCGCAGGGGTTCGCCGAGCCGCAACGGTTCGCCCAGCGTCTTGCCCGTGGCCACATCCCACACCTGGGCGGTCCGGTCATCGCTCGCCGTCACGATTCGCGTCCCGTCCGCGTTTAATTGTGTGCTGAATTCCGTGTCGGTCACTTTTGCCTCATAGCGCAGCGGCTCGCCCAGTGCCTTGCCTGTGGACGCCTCCCACACTCGCACGCTATTGTTGAAGGTCACCGTGACAATGCGCGAGCCGTCGGGGCTGAATTGCGCGTTGTGCACTTCCTGCTCGTGGCGCAGGGGTCCACCCAGCGGCTTGCCCGTCCCCGCGTCCCACACTCGCGCGGTCTTGTCCACGCTGGCGGTCGCGATGCGGGAGCCGTCTGGGCTGAATTGCACGCCGGTCACCAGCCCCTCGTGGCGCAGGGGTCCGCCCAGCGGCTTGCCTGTCCCCGCGTCCCACACCTGCGCTTGCCCTCCCTCAGGGGTTGTGCTTGCAGTCACGACGCGCAAGCCGTCGGGGCTGAATTGCGCGCTGGTCACTAGCCCGGCGTGGTGCAGGGGCTCGCCCAGCGGCTTGCCCGTCCCCGCGTCCCACACCCGCGCTTGCCCATTTTCAGTAAAGTTCTCCCTGTTCCCGCTCACGGTCACGATGCGCGAGCCGTCTGGGCTGAATTGCGCGCTGCACACGATGTCCTCGTGGCGGAGATTATGGCGGAGCCAATTCCGCTTCTCCGAGAGTGTCGTGTAAAGGCGCGCGGCCGCCAGCGGATTACCTGGCTCCCACTTGAGCGCCCGCGCGAGGTGGGCGACGCCTTCGTGCCATTTGCCACCCGTCTCGATCCGCTGCACAGCGACGGCGTAATCCGCCATGCTCGCTTCGTGGAGAGTCTTGAGGTTTCTGCCGTTGGCTGTTTCCAAGTCGGCGGCGCGCTTGGATGCGAGTTTGGTCGCCTTTTCGGCAGTGCCCCGCGCAGCCGCTGCCTCGCGCTGCTTTTTTCCCGCCCACAGCGCAGCGACGCTCGTCGCCGCGATGCCCGCGATGAGGCACAGGATCACCGCCGCAATCGCCGCGATCGGTCCCTTGTAACGCTTCACCAGCTTGCCCAAGCGGTATCTCGCACTAGGCGGGCCGGCACTCACGGGCTCGTCCACGAGACAGCGCCGCAAGTCCTCCGCGAGATCATTCGCCGCCACGTAGCGCCGGGCACGCTCCTTCTCCAGCGCCTTGAGGACAACCCAGTCAAGATCACCCCGCAGGGCCGAACCGAGCTTCTTCGGATCACTGCCGCACTGGGCAGCGCGCAGCCGCACGGCCTCGGTGACTGGGATGAGCAGGGAACTGGGCTTCTTCGTCTCCGCTTCACGAATCAATCGCAATATCTCGTGCAAGGCCATCTGCCGAAGCCGCTCCCGGCTCAAGGGCGTCTGGCCGGTGAGCAACTCGTGGAGGACCACACCGAGCGAGTAAACATCGCTGCGCGTATCCACGTCCGGCCTGCTCCCCGCCTGCTCGGGGCTCATGTATAGCGGCGTGCCCATCACCATTCCATCCACGGTGCGCGCAAGCGTCGCGTGAAGCACCGCTTCCTCCGAGGCTCCCAGGGCTTTTGCAATGCCAAAGTCAATCACCTTGGGCACCGGCTTCCCGTCCACCTCGACGACGAGAATGTTTGAGGGCTTCAGGTCGCGGTGCAGGATGGCCTTTTGGTGCGCGTGCTGCACTGCCTGGCACACCGGGATGAAGAGTTCGAGCCGCTGGCGGATGGTGAGCTTGTGTTCATCCGCGTACACGGTGATGGGCATGCCTTTGACCAATTCCATCACGAAATACGGGCGTCCGCGCGCCGTGGTGCCTGCATCGAGGACCCCGGCGATATTCGGGTGTTCCATCAGCGCAAGCGCCTGTCGCTCGGCCTCGAATCGCGCGATGATTTCCCGCGTATCCATCCCCGGCTTAATCACTTTCAGCGCCACTTCGCGGTGAATGGGCTCGCGCTGCTCCGCCCGCCAGACGACGCCAAAGCCACCGTGGCCCAAAGACTCGATGAGCTTGAAACTGCCGATGAAATCACCCGCTCCTTCCGTCCCGCCGGTTTCGTTTGCGGGGGTGTGGCGGACTGCCGCCGCATCTCCGGGGTCGCCGACGTGTCCGTCGTTAGCTGCGGAGCGAAACCCGAGATTCATCAGCGCACGCGGTCTCGGCGGCGTCGGTTCCCCGGATTTCGTCAGATCCTCATCCATCGGCGGAAATGAACCACTCGGCACTGAGCGGAGGAACCACGATTGCTAGATCGCCCGTGGTCATGCTCGCGAGAGGGCTGCACCCAGCGATGCCAGTTCATCGTCAATCTGCCGTTCGCTCGGCGCATCCAGCGTGTCCGCGATCTGGCGGCGCAGGCAGTCGCGGAATTTCTTTCGCAGCCGGCTGACGGTCTTGCGCACGGCTTCCTCGGTCATTTTCAGGGTGGCGGATGCTGCGGCGTAATCGCTTTCGCCCGTGCTCTCGGGAGACAGGAAACCCTCCAGTAGCGCGCACTGTGCTCCACGTCCGGCGCGTTCCTCTTCGGCGGACAAATCCTTCAGCGCGCCCTTGAGCACGGTCAGCGCCCAACTCCGCTCGTAAAGCATCTCGGGCGTCACGTGGTCGGCGGGTTCGCGTACGTAGCGGTCCTCGCCTTCGTCGAGATTCAGCGAGAGATGCTCCTGCCCGCCGCCGCGCTTGAACGTCTGCTCCTTCTCGCGCACATCGCCCATGTAGCGGCGGAAGGCGGTGAGGAGGAAGGTGCGCAGCCTGCCCTTTTCCCGCTCGGCTGCGGCGAAGAGGTTGTGTTCCAGAATCTCGCCGAAGAAGCCCTGCGTGAGATCCTGCGCATCGTGCAAATTTTGGCCGGCGCGCCGGGCAAAAGCGTATAACGGATACCAGTAGTCCCGGCACAACCCGGCGAGTGCCTGCCGCGCCACGAGCGAGTCCGCCATCTGGCGCACGTTGGCAATCATCGTCCAGCGGGTGGAGGGAAAAGGGGAGTTTGTTCGCGTGCTGCTCATCGCCACGAGTGGCGGAGGCAAACAGCCTCCGAGGCATAGGTCAATCATTCTCCCCGATGTAACGCGCCTCTCCGCAAAGTGCGTGCTTCTGCCAATTCGCGAAACGCGATCGGCGCGTTTCGGCAGTGTCAAAATTTCGTTCTCCTCCCTTGGCGGCTGGGAATTTTCAACCACGGCGAAGTCGGCGTGCGCGGCGACGAAAATATGATCCGCCGCGTACGCCGCGGTTACCCCTCAGCGTCGAAAACGAGACGATCCAACGCGCGGTTCCACGCGTCGAAACCAGAAGCGCGCGCCCATCGCGTTTCGCCCATCGCGTTTCGCGAGTTGCCGAAACATGCACTCCTGGTCGCCGAAACATGCACTTCGGAGCGGCACACTCCACCAAGCTCGGCAAGAGATTCTGAAAGAATTCCGGTCACGATTTTCCGCATTCCCCCAATGCAGAAAGAGTGAATCACAAAAATGAGACAACAGCGAAAATACAGTCGGCGACCAGTTTAGAGTGCTCGTGCCTTCAGAAGAACTGCTTCGGTGTACTTTATTTTCAAAATGGTGCCCTCGCAGATTTTTTTCGCTCCAAAATTCCAAGCGAGAAAATTCTCAAAAAAGCGGTTGGTTTTCCCTCGTATGGGGAACGGTGTGACTCATCGGCGACAAACGGCTGAAATCAGATTGATAATTTATATATGAATAAAAAAGTTCTTGCCTCGAATTGCTCCAGTCCGCTAAACAGCCATCCCGTGTCCCCCATCAGGTTTTTCGATTCCGCTCCGTCCGTGGCGCTTGCGTCAAAGCGGACATTGATCGTCAAGCCTGTCAAAAACGAGGCCGCTCATTGGGGAATTTACGGCAGGCGGAGGGCAAACCCTGTCCCTTCCGCCCAAGAACCTGACGAGGTTACGGCAAACGATGACCGGTCCGATGAGAAGCCTGCCCATTCCGGATCAAACCCTGGCCGGTCCCGAGCGTATCCTGCCACGTCTGCTGCCGATCCTGCCAGTTTCGACGCAGACCGTGACCAGTCCGGTGTAAACGGTGACGGTTCCGGCGGAAAACCTGCCCCCTTTTCGGAAAAGCCTGACCACTTTGGCCGAAAGGCTGACAGGTCGGGCAGGATCCTGACAGGTCTTCGGCAAAGGCTGACAGGTTTGCGGCAAATGCTTCCTCCTTTTTCCGCCACGTTGCCCATGAGGCAACGCCAGAAACCAACAACCACACCACCTAAACCCCAATGGGTAAACCGCTAAGATGGGACTCGCCAGGCCTCCGATGGGATACGCCGGGCTTGTTCTGGGATGGCGATGAACCCGCCCGTAAACGTATGCCAAACATCAAAGCAGTCATCGATTTCACCGGCTACACCGCTGGCGACCTCGGCCCCGCCGCGCAAAACATCCACGACAAGATGCTCGAGAACGCCGCCACGTTCCCCGACCCGCCCTTGACCATGCCGCCCTGGCGACCGTGATCACCACCTTCAACAACGCCCTCGCTGCTAAAGCCAGCCGGGCCATCTCCGATGCCATCGCCTTCGATGTTGCCCGCCACGAAGTCGAAGGAGGACTAGCCGACCTCGGCGGCTATGTCAATTCCGTGGCCAAAGGCGACCCAACAATTCTCGAAAAGAGTGGCTTTCCATTCTACGACACCGCGCACGTCGTGGATTACGGACCACCCGCCGCGCCCACGAATTTGCGGCTGCGCCACGGAGATTTGAGCCAGTCCATCGTCGCCCGCTACCGGCCCGACCGCCAGCGGAGCATGAATCAGGTCCAAAAATGCACGGGTGATCCCAACGTGGAGGATAACTGGGAGGACGCGGGCATGTTCAGCGGCGGCAAGGCCGTCATCACCGGACTCCCGCTGGGCGCCACCGTCTGGATCCGCGTGCGCACCGCCGGACTCAAAGGTGTGATGGGTGCCTGGAGCGACCCGGCGAAGATCATCGTGGTGTAAGTCGCAGTCCCGTTCCGGAGATCCATTCCCCACCCCGACCCCAATCATTCTAAGATCTAATCTCACAACCCACATGAAAACTCCCTCCCTTATCCAACTCATAACTGCGCACATTCCGAATCCGAAATACCACGCCACCGGAATTAGAAAGCCTGAGGCGGCGCGAACTACACGCGTGGCAAACGCGTTGTTTGCGATCCTGCTGCTCTCGATGTTCGCAGCGGTTCCTCATATCTACGCTCAGACCTTTTCGCAGAACTTCGAGAGCGGGCTACCCCTCTTTCCAGCACATTGGGATCCTAAGCTTAGAATTCCACGTGGACAAGTTGTC